>Ga0307515_10000260_pt1 | contig 130935 bp, 125 predicted proteins | sample 17_EM_MG_FD_194513 | JGI IMG/M metagenome (GOLD analysis project Ga0307515, IMG submission 194513) | Populus trichocarpa ectomycorrhiza microbial communities from riparian zone in the Pacific Northwest, United States - 17_EM | ecosystem: Host-associated > Plants > Roots > Unclassified...
GTGCCGAAGCGAATGCCCAGGGCGGACACTATGGCAACGCTCTCCAAGCAGCTTCAGCCGAGGGATCCGAAACAATTGTCCGTCTCCTCTTAGAAAAGGGTGCCGAAGTGAATGCTCAGGGCAGACCCTATGGCAACGCTCTCCAAGCAGCTTCAGTCAAGGGATCCGAAACAATTGTCCGTCTCCTCTTAGAAAAGGGTGCCAAAGTGAATGCTCAGGGCGGAGCATATGGCAACGCTCTCCAAGCAGCAGCTTTAGTCGAGGGATCCGAAACAATTGTCCGTCTCCTCTTAGAAAAGGGTGCCGAAGTGAATGCTCAGGGCGGAGTATATGGCAACGCTCTCCAAGCAGCAGCTTCAGTCAAGGGATCCGAAACAATTGTCCGTCTCCTCTTAGAAATGGGTGCTGAAGTGAATGCTCAGGGCGGACACTATGGCAACGCTCTCCAAGCAGCAGCTTCAGTCAAGGGATCCGAAACAATTGTCCGTCTCCTCTTAGAAAAAGGCGCCGACGTCAATGCCCAGGGTGGAAATTACGGCAGCGCTCTCAAAGCAGCTAAACACTGGGGGTTTGAAACAGTTATCCGTATCCTGTTAGACGCGGGCGCTCAACTTTTTGGTGACGATTCCGCTCTCGACAACAGTAAGGCCTCTTCCGTTACGAGCCTCATTGTTTGTGACGACCATGCCGCTCTCGATATCAGTGATGACACCAGCACCACGAGTCTGCCCCACAATGATCCTTCTCGCCCCAACATCAACACGATTGCGACCATTCAAGGTAAAAGACTCATTGTTTTTTAGGCGAATCATTCGCTGATGGCAACCCTAGATTATAGAGTTCGAGGGCGGTTCACTGCAGAGGAAGCCTTCGACTCATTGAGAAGACGGAACGATCATATCACAGCCAACCAGTTGCAAAAACTTCGTTCCACGACCAACACCATACTCTGTACTCGCTCTCAAGCACATTCACCGGCCTAAGATTTTTGACTAGAGCAACAATATTTCTTCCACCGTCACGTTAGCAGTCTTTAAAACATTTGTTCAACGCACTTTCACAAAAGCATCGTTTCCACCGTAAGCCCAACCATAATCTCAGCACCCCATAGCTGCCTTATAACTCGTCTTCCCCTTCACCGCCCATCATACAAGGAACTAGAAATGCAATTCATCGTGGTCCCGTCATTCTCCTCGCCTCCGTCGCAACCGCTAGAAGACCTATTCAACATTTGGATCACGCCCTTACCGCGGGTGTCCCATCACCAACCGCAACATCCCCCCCAAAATGCTATTGGGTACCGGGAATTGCATACTTTAAAAGTGGTATGAAAATAACATCTGGCTGAGGTCTATTGTGAGAGAATGTGCTGACGCATGTCTATAGGCCTATGTGCGGATGCTAGGTTTTTAGAGCCACACCAGAATCGGAGTTGTTGTGATTGCATTGATACCTGTTGATGATCAGCTCGAATCAATGTAGGGTGAACATTCGGTGGAAAAATCGGCGCAATGTAGAGGTTCATGATTACCGGCGCTCTTCAAACTGGAATTTAAGGTCCTCGGGGGAGGATAGGTATATTTTGTGCTATTTAGCTGCTGCCTATGGGGCGACCTGGAGTACCTAGGCTCTCCTGGCGTTGATAGGAGCGATTAGGTAGTTCCGGTGCGAGTCGGGTCCTACGTTGTCAGAAGACTGAGGTAGTGGTGGTTAGTTGTGGTAGTGATTGTGCCGATAGTGGCTGTGTTGATAGTGGTAGCGGTAGTGGTGGAGGTGGAGCTACACAGTGGATAGTTGTGAACGCACGTGTTGTATATAGAGTGGAGAAACTCGTTCTTACAGTTCCATAGTTTTAAGAATAGGTTATGTGACAGTTTGTTGTGTCACGTTACACCAAGATAGCTCACCTTAAATGTTCATTTCAGGCAGTGCTACAACGTCCTCCGATTGTCACAGAACTCCATAACTGAATTAATTTCATCGTAGCCAACTGTTAACGACGTCCCGTAGTTCCAATATCGAATTGATTTCAGTCAATATAGCCTACTGCAAAACAATCCAAGCTAGAGCACTACGTTGTGTAATCCTGAAATCCTGAAATCCAGTCATAAAAAGCAAAGTGGGCTGCAGCTGCGGCTGAAAGATCTACTTCCTAATTGCAACTGCGGGGGTGTTGGCGACTCCTTATACTTACCGACGATGAGTTTCGGATTCGGCGTTGGCGACTTTCTCACGGTCTCGAAGCTTGCATGGACAGTCTACAAATCCTGCAAGGACTCCGTCGGCGACTTTCAGAACATCTCAGGCGAAGTCTCTTCCTTGCACATTGTCCTCAAGGAGACGGAGGATCTGACCGCGGAATGTCGACACAATATGGATACCGAGCGCGAAGCCCACCTCTTGCAGATCGGAAACGGATGTCATGATGTGCTCAAAGAGCTAGAGTCCCTCTTGACGAAGTACGACAGCCTTGGAACACAGACACAGCGAACATGGGATCGAATGCGGTGGGGAGTTGAGGACATCGCGTCGATCAGACTTCGACTCATATCAAATACTGGCATGCTAACCGCGTTCAACGCATCTATCACAAGGTACGCCTATCATCCAAGCGATAACTTCGCGAGTACGGCTGACAAGTGTGACTGGAAGTTCCTCACAAGCACGACTTGAGCAGAAACTAGACAAATTTATGTCCGAAATCCGCGCTGGACTGCGCGAGGGTTCGGTGATGTCGATGCCGGCAGACTCGCTACCGCATGACCCGAATGAACTTTGGCCGGAACTCCACCGGGAGTTGGAGGATATCGGGATACCAGCAGTCGACCTTACGGAACAGAAAGACTTTGTCATCGCATGGTTCAAGAATGCAATCGAGGAAGGCCACCTAGACGAAATTCTCGGAACTCCAGTGGAAGACGATTCGGTCACTTATGAACCATTTGGCCGCCACATACCCCCAGTAATGGATCACGCTTTTAGAACTCCGGTAACGTCAACAGCATCGAGTCACGTCTCCTCTGGATCAGCAAAGAACAGTGATCCATCCAAAGGACACAGGCCGAAGTCGACGGATCAAACACAGTTGCTCTTACGGCCAGAGAAACCGCAACAAGGGAAGCCCCCGCGCTCGGGTCCGAGAAAGCTAAAGTGGTTATACCGAGGTTTTCGATCAGACGACAAGCTCCTAGAAGCAGTGACGGGTGGAGAAATCAAGACTGTCAAGGAGCAACTTAGATATGGGGCAAATGGAAACTGTTCATCGGATAAGGGCAAGCCTGCAATCCATGTTGCGGTGGACAAGGGCCACATAGCGATCGTCCAGCTGCTGCTTGAGTACGGCGTCGACAAGGACGCCAAAGACCGAGAAGAAAAAGGGACATCACTGCATCAGGCAACGGAGAATGGCAACGTGGAGATGGTTCGATTGCTGCTCAAACATGGTGTTGACAAGGAAGCTCGGGACGCCAAGGGACTCACAGCGCTGCTTCGAGCGACTGAGCTCGGTCACGAGGCCATCGTCCGACTGCTTCTTTTCGACCACGGCATCGACAAGGAAGCCAAAACACCTGATGGTTGGACAGCATTGCAGATTGCGACGGCGAATGACTTCATGAGGATCGTCAGACTACTGCTCGAGCATGAAGTTGACATAGAGGCCATAAATAACGACAAGTGGACAGCACTACATCGCGCAGCATCTAAAAACAACAGGGCAATTGCTAGGGAGCTACTTGCGCACGGTGCCAATATAGAAGCCAAAGTGCATGACGGCTGGACAGCATTGCACATCGCGGCGACGAACGATTTCAGGGATTTCGCTCAGCTGCTGCTCGATCAAGGAGCTGACATAGATGCCACGGATAGCGATAAGTGGACAGCGCTGCACCGAGCAATAAAGAATGACAAAGCTTCAACTGCCCGGCTTTTGCTCCAGTGCGGTGCCAATAAGGAAGCCAAAACAGATGGCGGTTGGACGGCATTACAAATTGCCTCAGCGGACGGTCTCAAGAGGTCCGCCAAGTTGATGCTCGAGCATGGCGCCGACATAGAGGCTATAAGTGACGATAAGTTTACGGCGTTACATCGGGCAGCAAGAAACGACCAAATTGCAGTCGGCCGGATGCTTCTCGAGCACGGCGCCAATAAGGATACCAAAACACATGACGGCTGGACAGCAACGAACTTGGCTGCAGCGATGGGCTACAAGGGGTTCGTCCAGCTGTTGCTTGAGTACAGTGCAGATATAGAGGCCGTAGATGACGACAGGTGGACAGCACTACACCGAGCAGCAAAGAACGACAAGACTGCAATCGGTCGAATGCTTCTCGAGCACGGTGCCAATAAGGATGCCAAAACACATGACGGCTGGACGGCAATGAACTTGGCGGCGGCGATGGGCTTCAAGGGGTTCGTTGAAATGTTGCTCGAGCACGGTGCAGATATAGAAGCCACGGATGACGACAAATGGACAGCGCTACACCGAGCAGCAAGGAACGACAAAGTTGCAACTGCCCGGGTGCTGCTCGAAAACGGTGCCAATAAGAATGCCAAAACAGACGGCGGCGGCTGGACGGCATTGAGTACGGCGGCGGCGTACGGCTTCAATGGGATAGTGCAGGTGTTGCTCGAATATGGTGCAGACGTGGAGGCCACGGACATTGACAATTGGAGGCCATTGCACCGGGCAGCAAGGAACGACAAACCGGAAACTACTCGTATACTGCTCGCCCATGGTGCTGATAAGAACGCCAAATCAGATGGCGGCTGGTCAGCATTGAGCACGGCGGCGACCTACGGTTTCAATGGGGTAGTCCAGGTACTGCTCGAATACGATGCTGACGCGGAGATCACGGATGTTTACAATTGGAGGCCGCTGCATCGGGCAGCAAGGAACGACCAAACGGATGCTGGCCGGATGCTGCTTGCTCATGGTGTTGACAAGGAGGCCAGAACAGATGAGGGCTTTTCAGCACTGCACATTGCGGCGGCGAACGATTTCGGGGGGTTCGTCCAACTTCTACTCGAGCACAGGGTTCAACTAGAAGTCAAAGATAATGACGGACAGACGCCACTACACAAGGCGGTGTATAACGGCCATGAAGAGCCTGTTCGGCTGTTACTCATCTACGGCGCCAACAGAGATTCTAGGGACACAGAGGGGATGACATCTCTAGAAAGGGCGGTGGAGAAGAACCATGAGGGAGTCATTCATCTGTTACGCTCTTACGCCCAACCAATGGCTTATCTCAGGGCACCTTGACTCAATTCAACTTACTGGTCTAGTAGTCATCGCCGACAAACTATAGCTTCAAACCTTGTACTGGTAGAGTGGAAGGGACGGTTTTGTTTTCATTTCATTCATTATTGCGTGACTTGGAGTACTCTGTACTGAGTGTGTTAGTTCACAAGTGATTAATGTGATCGGTGATCGGGGCATATAATATGGAAATTCATACATATTCTGGCGATCGCGGTTCCTTTTGCATTGGAAGATAAATGTTCTGCTGTGCTACCTATTTTGATTTATACCATTTCATTTAGGGAGCAATAGCAGTAAGTCTGGAACTATTTATTCTTTTGCCAACTAACATTTCACGCACACCCTAGAAACCATAGCCGACTCACGATAAGACGAGATATACGATATCTCGGCCTTTATCCCGATCGGGCTCAGATGTCCTAGGACTTCCGACTTCGTGAGTGACATCTCATGTACTCCAGCGTTGCCATGAGACGAGGTTGGAATTCATACAGGACGATATACCCCGATCCATTGCATGGTTCAAGATCGGGCTTTCTTTGTCCTTTTCATTGGAACAAGGATTGAATCGTTTCGAATCACTTTCGACTCGAGAGGAGTCTGGCTAACATTGGACAGTATTCATCGCCGAGCTTGAGTAGTGAATCATTTAAAGAAAATCATAGGCTTTTTGATTGAACTATCATTATATCATTATGGGAAAAACAAACAGAACATCATTCTCTAAAAGGCAAAGACCATCAACAGCACCACCCCCCAACCGTTACATCTTCAATCAAAGTATAAACCTTAACCATATCAAGTGAAGATGAAAACAAACAAGTCCCTTACTCCGGGACGCATACAGCCATGTCGTCGATCTGGAATTCGACAGGTTTGTTACCTTTCGCGAAACTCAATGCTCCCTCCTCCAGAGAAGGGGGTAAGTAATTTAATACTCCACCAAAAATAATGTATGCATTATTCGGATGATTGATCTCAACCTTTTGGAGAAGTGCAATGCCTTCCAAGCGGATGTACTCGCACCAGGTTGGAATCCCTTCGATGTATTGATCCTCAATGGACCACCCACAGACTAGAATGGTAGCGAAATTATCACCGACAAGTGGCTTGGTCGAAACATAGAAAGACTGCAAGGCAAAGCTAGTGTCATCGCTCTCGATGTCAAAGGTAATACGTCGATACTCAGGCTTGGTGCTCGTGATTGCAGAATGAAGAGACAAATACTGATCGCCGGCAACTGTATCGGGGATGCATGTCTGGTCGAGGTAGTAGTCCAGTGCGTTGCAGTTTGCAAGTTTCCTATTCTAATTAGTACAATTATTGAAAGCGAATAGAAGTGGCACAAACCATCCATCATCAAAAGTAAAACCCTTGTAGAGGAAGGGAACATTAGGGGTGATCACAGGCTCCGAACTAGTAGTATAATCATCGAACTACCAATCACGTTAGTAAATTGAATCGTGTGCAGTAGGACAAGGCCAGCTCAGACTTACAATGAGCAATTCCTGCTTATACCCAACTGGACATCCAGTAGGCTGAGGTCCTTCGGTTGGAGTAGGAGTTGGAGTAGGCTCAACGGTATCAGTCTCAGTAAGAGTAGGCTCGACAGTGGCGGTCTCAGTTGGAGTAGGTTCAACGGTGTTGGTCTCGGTAGGAGTGGGCTCCACAGTTCCGGTCTCAGTAGGAGTAGGCTCTTCCGTTCCAGTAGGAGTAGGTTCGACAGTGTCAGTCTCAGTAGGAGTGGGCTCTTTCGTTCCAGTTGGTGTGGGCTCTTCCGTTCCAGTCGGAGTAGGTTCGACAGTGTCGGTTTCAGTAGGAGTAGGTTCGTCCGTCCCAGTAGGAGTGGGCTCGACGGTATCGGTCTCGGTAGGAGTAGGCTCTTCCGTTCCAGTAGGGGTAGGCTCCACAGTGTCAGTCTCAGTTGGTGTGGGCTCTTCCGTTCCAGTCGGAGTAGGTTCGACAGTGTCGGTCTCAGTAGGAGTAGGTTCTTCCGTTCCAGTAGGGGTAGGTTCGACAGTGTCGGTCTCAGTAGGAGTAGGCTCTTCCGTTCCAGTAGGGGTAGGTTCGACAGTGTCGGTCTCAGTAGGAGTAGGTTCTTCCGTTCCAGTAGGAGTAGGTTCGACAGTGTCGGTCTCAGTAGGAGTAGGCTCTTCCGTTCCAGTAGGAGTAGGTTCGACAGTGTCGGTCTCAGTAGGAGTAGGTTCTTCCGTTCCAGTAGGAGTAGGTTCGACAGTGTCAGTCTCAGTAGGAGTAGGTTCTTCCGTTCCAGTAAGGGTAGGTTCGACAGTGTCGGTCTCAGTAGGAGTAGGTTCTTCCGTTCCAGTAAGGGTAGGTTCGACAGTGTCGGTCTCAGTAGGAGTAGGCTCTTCCGTTCCAGTAGGAGTAGGTTCCTCCGTTCCAGTTGGAGTAGGCTCTTCCGTTCCAGTAGGAGTGGGTTCTTGCGTCTCAGTTGGAGTAGGCTCCACCGTGTCGGTCTCAGTTAGTGTGGGCTCTTCCGTTCCAGTGGGAGTAGGTTCGACAGTGTCGGTCTCAGTAGGAGTAGGTTCCTCCGTTCCTGTTGGAGTAGGTTCTTCCGTTCCAGTAGGAGTAGGTTCTTCCGTCTCTGTTGGAGTAGGCTCCACGATGTCGGTCTCAGTTGGAGTAGGTTCAACGGTGCCGGTCTCAGTGGGTTCCGGAGTACATGGGCCCTCATAGAGGGTAGTAGTAAATACCAGAGTATTGGTCGAGGTAGTGGTGTAATTGCTATGTATACAAGTACCAAGTAAGCAATTGCATCAAGTGCATTGAAGCAAAAATGAATGAGATTGACATACCGATAATAAGTGGGACCACCGCGAGGTCCTCTTACACTATTAATTCGAGGGGAACCACGTTTGACCACAGCCTCATCAGTAGGGAATGGATCACCACAAGGGATGACAAGAGTAGTAGTCGAGGTCTGGATTGCTGTTGCAGTAATAACGGGATAAGTTTTGATGGTTCTGATTCCATTGTCACGAGCAGCAAGACGACCATTACGTCTGACAAAACTATTGATGGTTAGCAATCATCCTGAGGAAGAAAAGTAATAAACAAGGGTGGAAAATATGAAGAGAGGAGCAATATTTGAGAAGGATGATGGATTTATAATACAATAATCATTGAATTGAGATAGAAGTACTCGATGAGAAGCAATCCTGAATTAAAATACTAAGAGGAGGGAAGATGGAAACGCTCTAAACGCAATCTCAATTGAAAATAGAGGAGGGTACTTACGTTCTTCCAGGAAACGCATCGACTGTATTGCAGACGGCCAAAGCCAGAAGGATAAGGGATTTGAAGAGCATTATGAAGTTGCTCGAACGTGTGGGGGATGAAACCAGAAGAAAGAGTGAAGAAAGGAAAGTTGGTGAAGATTTTTGGGAAAAACGAGAGACAGAAGTTGGGTGATGATGGAGGAGATGGAGGAAAGGAGTGAGACGAAAGAAAGAAGGAGGGAAAGAGTGAGATGAAAGAAAGAGGAGAAAGGGTGGGAGAGAGGCGGTTTTGTATGGCGGACTTGGGGGAACATGTGACATCAGTGTGGCCGCAGCTCGCTGAACACGAGGTGTGCGAGGTGACAAGACGGTAGCTTTACCTCGAGGAACTACCGGGATACAACTCGGCTCCTGCTTTGTTTATTCCAACATGGCTTGAAGTTGGCCACTGAACTCGTCAAGAGCTCGTGCCTGAGCAAAAACGGCTTCCGGCACCTCCGCCCCATCATCCTTTGTACTTTAGGTACTTATGTAGGTACTTAGTAGTACTTGGTTTCTAATGTATGTAGAAGCTGAGAGCTCACCCATTTCAGAACTCGAGGAGCAGACAATTACTTCGCCTTGATACGGCACCGTCTGATAGAGAACCACCTAAGGGATTGACTGCTCCAATCGCCCGAATCCCTCGAGTTTGGGTGTGAAAACAGAGCCTAATACACCAAGCGGTCCTATTGTATCCGTGAAGTCGAAGACTCGGGCAGTCAAGTATGTGCATACACAACACAGCACTAGCATCATGTCAGCTATGCAAGTAGGTACTGCTTTCCATTCAAGTCCCGTCCAGCAAGATCGAGCTGAAATGCAGGTCCCGCTCGCCCCTACGCTGAGTAATATTGATTCTGGGCCCAAAGCCCTGTGGTGTAATGGTTGCACTCAGGACCCATGGACCCGTTCCCCTAGTTCGAGGTCCCCCCCTTGCTTCCTTGCGGGCTTTGGACCAATTTCACGCAACACACCCTACTTAGCACATACCTTGCTACCTACATAAAGTGCTTAAGTAGATACATACATTGCACAGGTAGTAAGTTCGGAGCTCGACAGTTTCAGCTACACATAGGGCCATTAGAGCGCATCCGCCTCAAGACACTCGGATCTTCCTTCTTCCAAGTCCAGCTCGAGACCAAAACGTCATCCCCCAGTCAAGCTCTTTAAGCCGGTTCTTAAAGAGACACAACTAACTGCCACCTAACCTAAACCCAAAAGCCACCCTTTGACAGAGCAAGTAGGGGAGAGTGAGAATCCATGAGTAACCTACTCACAACCCCAACCCCGTGTTCAACTGCATCTCAACCTTGTCCCTCAACAGCCCCCGCATCACATAAACACCTACCCGGCATCGCACATATTCCCTTCACGATTCCAGTGGCGAGTTTATTCCCTGCTCTCCCAATGCACGTACAACAGTATACTTCACCAAAGCTTTAACGATTGCTGGAAGCAGCGTATGAGCTCTGATTGACCTCGGTATACAACAAACTCAATTCGGCCAATCCCATGCACGCAAGCAGCCAAAGGCTCGGCTCTATCCACCATAAAATGTGGCGTTGGTGAATACCAGCTACGCCTACGAATCTACTCCCTAGGTCCCCAAGTCACCCGTCGCTGCCTCTTATTCGACGGCCTTCGCCATGAAGTTGATCCAGGTCACCGAAATCAGCACCGAACAACCTTCATAGGCATCCAAAGAATGGTGCATCGAATTCCGAGATCGTCTGTACACCTAGAGCCTCGATTCTGTTACTGCCAGCTACCGGGTAATTTCTTTACTGACTTTCACAGTTTATTCTCGATAGTTTCATACCCGTCCTAGAAAGTTTGGAATCGCCGTTGCGAACCATAATTTCATCATAACTCCATACCACCTTGCAGGTTTACCACCGAAGATACCGTCTAATGAGAAGGGATTGTATATCAGGAGCTACTTGGTTTTCTACGGTGTTTCTTGTTATCGTTATTGGGGATGATTTGGGTGTCGGAGGACTGAAAGGCTCTCTCTTACTCTCAATCGTTTCAAACGGCCTTGTGCTCGAACAATGATAGACGAGTTACAGCCAAAATAATCCTTCAATAGGCCACGTCCTCCCATAACCTGAATCAAATCATTACAAAACCACTAGCTCATCCGAATCGTGCATGAGATCTGACTCCCGTTATTGTCTTCCACACATGCACACACACAAGCACAGGTTATTGGTTGTTGGTTACTTCGACGCCACTCCACATTTTCCTCGACATTGTCTTCCAGCGGGGTATTGGAAATACCGGTGGATGTTCTCACGCCTTTAGTAGTTAGGGCCCGTGGTCTAGCACACCTCCATTCATCAGATCTTGCAAGGCTTCTCCAATCACCAACTCGAATATTAGACAAACCCCATCCGCCCCTTCAGGGGAGTCTTCTTTAGACCTTGAGCCAACGTGACAGTCTCATCTCATGAGCCGCAACGTTTTGGGCGGTCCTCCACCCTGCGTTAACGGCTGCTGCAGTTGAATTTCGGTGATTTCAGTCTCGTGCTATAGATCTAAGTCCGAAGAATGTCACCTCGTCGTGCTCACTTCGACCATTCTGTCTTATCGGAAAGATTCCATTGTACCGGTCGGTATCCGCAGTTGTGGGCACGTGGGTCTATGAGCAAATGTAATCCGACAAGTCCGATTGTGCGCATATTCTTTTTAATCGATGGACCTTCTGCTCTACTCACTATTCTTCGGTGGTCATTTTCCGAAGATTCATAAGTCGCACTCGGGTGCGCTACTAGTCTCTCCGGGTAGACCGTCAGGAATGGGAATTATACGGTAGATATTGGACTATTCCGAGCAGAGTTGAGAGGGGATGCTCCCAATGCTGCAAAGGTAGACCTTATACCATGCAACGAGAGCCGGATGGAATTGGATTGAAAGTTGAGGAAGAAACGCACACAAGAACCGCATCAACATAGAGCTGTAACGGGGATAGCAATTCGATAGATTTCAACAGGGTACGAAGGTGGTGTTAGCACTTGCAGCGGGGTGGCAATCAATTCGTATGAGCGAGCGATCTAGGAGGATGACAGTCTCAATTAGAAGCTCACCTAGCAAGTTACCGTGAAGCTTCCGTGCGGCAGGAAAAAAGCGAGATTAGGTGGATGACAGGAAGAGAGAGGACCTCCCTCATCAACAAATCCCCCAGAGATTCCACCTGCTAAGTAATAACGTCATTAGCCTTAAACGAGCGAAAAGTAAAGTGCACCTCAACCTCTGACACTGGATCTGACCAAATGAATCAGTGTAGTATTGTATCATAGGAGACTTCATTTCATTTTCCATATTCCTTTGCTGACGTTCCTGTAAGGAATTATTTAGAATGGGGTAACGAGGAATTTTGCAAGAGAAGGCTTTTATACTTGGGCGGTCAAAAGAATTTGGCTGATTTTGTGCAACCTCACCAAATCGAGCGCCAGTTTTTTGACCGCCTAAGTAGAAGTAATAATAGAACCAAAAGAACATGGTTAAGCACAAGGTATAGAAAATGCGGTCGAGACGTCGACTTCAAAACTGATATCTATCCCCTCCAAACCCAACTGGTAGCACACCCCGCCCAAACTCCCTTCAATTTGCCATCTCCCTCCACCTTAACTTCAAAAACCTCCCCCACAACGTCCCCACCTCCCTTCTTCCCACAGTTCCCATGCTCACCCCATCCCCAAGCTACAAATCTCTCGCCGACCACTGCAACCCCATGTTCACTTCCAGCCGCCAAATACTCTACCCCACGCAATCCCTTCGGCGGGAGCTGCCCTCTATCATTTCTCCCCCAAGCCCGTATACTCCCATCCGCAAGCAACACCACAACACTACCCCAAGCCGCATTGATTCTCTTCCATCCCTGTAGCACCCCCTGATCTGGAGCACCAGAACGGATTGGGAACCTCTCGTTACCACCGAGTATCGCATGTCGATCTCCATCTTCAGAAATAACAAAGCTGAACTCTCTTCCGCAAGCCGCCGCAGTCGCAGGGAAAGGGAGCAGTATCTTCCAAGGGGTGAAGAGTATCTTTTCCATCGAAGAACCGAGTTGACCTTTCCGTGCTGCGCCCCATCCATAAACCTCGCCGGATTTAAGGATGGCAAGTGTATGTGCCATTCCCGAGGTAATAGAAACGACCCGTGATTCTGAAAACGGATTTATTCTGTAGATTAGGGGGGCAGAAAGCATTTCAGCTCCTAATCCCAATTCTCCTTTGCTCCCAAAACCACATGAATACATATTGCCGTTTGTCGACACCAGGATGGTGAAATCCCATCCTGCCGAGGCGAGAGCCCATTTTGCATCCTCCCCGTCTTCACTTGGTGGGTTGGGGACTTGCTGGAAGCTGGAAAACGATGCACCAACTGAAATGGGAATCCCACATTGTCCGTATTGATTCGAACCCGTCGCGAACAGGCTTCCACACGAAAATAAGACAAGCGTGTGATTCCCCCCGGCTACAATTTGTTTCGGCGGCTCGGTGGGGAAGTTTTCAGGTATCAGACATTGCGTGGGAATATGTGTATCCTCGTCGTTTCCCAACGACAGCTGGCCGCTGCCGTTTGATCCAAAGGCAAACAGCATGTTTGACGAGGTGAAGTTGTGTTAACATTGGTGCCGGGTAATTCCCTTTACAGGGTGATTTGTTAGGGCTAGAAAACAACAGTCCGTGGGCACTCTGTTAGCGCGCACAACAGCAACATCGCACAGCACCGACGATAGCCCAGCAACGCGAAATCTTAACGACAATCGACAACCCGACGACACCAGCCCTAACGCTTCGCTTGCCCTTTCCACCCGACGAAACACCCGAGCAACCACAAATATGGCCGGCGATTCACCCGTTCAATCCGTCCAGTGCTTCGGCAAGAAAAAGACTGGTATGTCGACCCTACACCGGTAGCGAGATAGCGGGAGGAAGAGGAGGCGGAAGAGGAGAGGGCAAAACAAGAACGAACTACCGCATATGGATGGGGAAGAGGAGGAAGATGCAGGGAGGAGAGATGAGGATGGCGGGCAAGAAATAGGATCACGGAGAATCATGACACTGACATGCGTGTTCTCTTCAGCCACGGCCGTAGCTCACTGCAAGGCCGGCAAGGGTCTCCTCAAGGTCAACGGCCAGCCGCTGCACCTCGTTAAGCCTGAGGTCTTACGCTTCAAGGTGTACGAGCCTCTCCTCATCGTGGGACTCGAGCAGTTCGCCAACGTCGACATCCGTGTCCGCGTTACCGGAGGAGGTCACACCTCGCAGGTCTACGCCATCCGTCAGGCCATCGCCAAGTCGATTGTCGCCTACTTCCAGAAGTTCGTCGACGAGCACAGCAAGAACCACATCAAGCAGCTATTGGTCCAGTACGACCGAACCCTGTTGGTTGCCGACAACAGACGGTGTGAGCCCAAGAAGTTCGGTGGTCCAGGTGCCCGTGCAAGATACCAGAGTACGCCCTCCCCCCTCTCTGACAATCTCTCCCAAGCAAGATGGAAACTAATTGAGGTGAAATACAGAGTCTTACCGTTAAACGGTGTTTTTCCTACGGTGTTTTGTGGTGTAGCTGCTTTGGTTGGGATCGCGCGGGTTACGGTTTTGTACGAAATACTACTACTCTTCTGCTTAGCTGCTGCTTTCTACACCGTGGCCGAGGAGGAATGGGGGCAAAATAAACAAAAAGCGCGTTTTTCGTCATCGTCATCATCACCTCCAATTTTACGGCTTTTTGTGGGGCATGATGAATCTATGGGATTGGATTTAGGCGTTATCAATGAATCATTGAAATGGGTCGGCTGTGCTTGACGTGGAAGTGATCGATACGGAATGCTATGATTCGTGCTGGCCGTGCAACCTAGGTGATATGATTTCGGTGCTTTCTTAGCACATCCAGAGCTCAATTCGAAGCTTAACCCACATTCCAGCATCCTCACTTTTCAACTCCAATAACGTACTTAAGTAGCTTCTCGTTACAAACCAGAGTTTAAATATCACGATACAAGGCATGCAGAGGGGTCCAAAGATTCACATGGTTATCTCAGTCACGCGAGTTGAATAGGTAGGTCAGGGGTTATATTGAAGCCAAACTAGAGCGCTAGAGCTCTTTAATAGCTCTTCAATAACAGAGTTCGTCCATCATCCTAGGTCTAAAAGACTTCTCCTTTTGCATGTAGACTAACATCCAATGGCATCCAACCCCCGAGCCAAAGAAACGACCAATCTACCTGTTTGCTAAATGGAGATGCATCATAATTGCATTATGTCTATTTATCAAGCTCTGAGTAATTCCCAGGCCACTTTATCAATAGCAACCGTTAATACCGACAACAGGCACCAAGCATTCCGAAAGACTAGGCCGATGAACACCGCAGGCAGAATCGGAGGGGTTCGACTTCGGCGTATACGTTGTGATTCGGTGATAGCAGGGGAGAGTGGGTACGTATTCGAGCCAACACCGAAGGGCCAACTGCGAACGGTATTCGGAGGACGCGTCAGAAGGTGTGAAAATCATGACTTAGAAGTCTCGCGCACTTTGAAGATGTACATTCTGTGGGCGTCACAATTAGTTCTGCCACACCCAACCGGCGATGAATTGAGATGTTGTAAGTCGGTTCCGGCTGTGGGTAACTATGCAGGGTCGAATGGTAGATGGTTGGTGAGTAAAAGAGCCTCAAGCGGGTCCAGCCAAACTCTACGGATCATGAAAGTTGTTTACGGCGTAAAGAAGCCAGCAATTCCCATTATCATCTCAAATTCGCCAAAATTACCATCAATCAACAATCGCAGCTACCGTCCTGATGATGTTTTCTTGTAGATATTGGTTGTGTTGCATTGTGTGTCATTTCCGCCAAGCCACTAGGGCTCTGGGACTGCTCTTTGGCCTCCAAGGCGCACCAACGCACACAACTGGGAACTCTGAGGAAACTCACGCCAACCATCGCGACCGAGACCGACGATTACGACAATTTCCCTACCCGCCCACCGACATCCGGCCATTCCCGCGCCCTCCCTCTGCGTACCGACTTGATAGACCAACAATCTCCACAAAGTCGCCGCAATCATGAAGTTGAATATTGTACGTTTTAGCATTCTTCGGGAGGATGGTGGGGGGATGGTTTTAGAGCATAGAACATAGTGACTAACGATATTTGCTTGTATAGGCGTAAGTCTTACAATCTATATCCCAAATTGTTGTTATCTGTTGGCCAAATGGGAGGAGGAGGAAGATTTGAGGGTGGTGTTAAGGAGGGGATTGTGGAATGTTGAGTTTGGAAATTGGGGCCGACCGAAAAAACGACGATTCACTTGGTCGAATCGAAAAGAGACAATCCCGGCTGACGGTTTTTCTCGCTCCACCACAGCTACCCCGCCAACGGCTCCCAGAAGCTGATCGAAATCGACGATGAAAAGAGGGTCCGCGTCTTCCTGGACAAGCGCATGGGCCAGGAGGTTCCCGGTGACTCCGTCGGCGACGAGTATAAGGGCTACGTCTTCAAGATCACCGGTGGTAACGACAAGCAAGGTTTCCCTATGAAGCAGGGAGTGTTGCTGCCCACCCGTGTCAAGCTTCTTCTCGCCAAGGGTCACTCTTGCTACCGCCCCCGTCGCACCGGAGAGCGCAAGCGAAAGTCCGTCCGTGGTTGCATCGTCGGTGCCGATTTGGCTGTCCTTTCCCTCGTTATCGTCAAGCAGGGTGAGAGCGACATCCCCGGCTTGACCGACGTCACCCATCCCAAGAGACTCGGTCCCAAGCGAGCCACCAAGATTCGCCGATTCTTTGGCCTCTCCAAGGATGATGATGTATGTTGCTCTCAGAAATTAGAGCTGCCAGGATTGAATACTGACGAGATTATGGTCTGCAGGTTCGCAAGTTCGTCATCCGCCGCGAAGTCCAGCCCAAAGGTGAGGGAAAGAAGTCCTACACCAAGGCCCCCAAGATCCAGAGACTGGTTACTCCTCAACGTCTTCAGCACAAGCGCCACAGGACCGCACTCAAGCGAAGACGGGCTGAGGCAGCCAAGGATGCTGCTGTACGTCACCCCATATACTTTCCTTACCAACAAACCAACTAACAACATCACAGAACGAGTACTCTCAGCTCCTCGCCAAGCGTGTCCAGGAAGAGAAGTCGAAGCGTTCCGAGCTCAAGAAGCGTCGTGCTTCATCCATGAGGACCGCTGCTAAGGAGTAAAAGGGAGGCATTCGGATGGGCGGCGATGACGGCGGCGGCGTAGTAGTATAAAAGGCATACGCAGCGAACGAACGAACGATGGTGGTTGTGGGCGTTTTTGTTTGTCTACTTTTAACTACTTCTCTGGGGCACAATATTTGGGGGCTTCTTGTGACATAAAAGCGCACGAAATAAAAGGGATCCTCGTCTTTTTTTTGTTCAAACACGAAGCACCGGATTATGGGTATCAGGGTTCAAAAGCTTGTTTTCTTTTGGGTTGGTTTCGTTTCGTTTTCAGGGTCCCTCTTGTTTCAGTTCTACCACTGTTCTACCTGCCTTTGTTCTGGAAATGAAGATGATCACCTCCAATTATTAACTTCCCCAAATATTCTTCAGAACCTTTGAGCTTAACCATACAACAGAGAGCACAAATTCGAATCATGAATTAGGGCAGATATATCCCCAGCATTCGGCTCTCTCCCGCTAATGTATTAAATATCATCCACGTGCTATAGGAGTCTACCCTAACCACTAGCTTCTATATTCGTCGACCTTCAATATCAACTCACGAATTCGAAGTCTCTGTTAGAAGTTCTCCAAGTCCCCAAGAAAATACACATGCTCAAGCTTACAGAAAAGGGTATAGGAAATGGATCCTACCCCCACAAACTAGCCACGGTCTCTTCGAGAAGGGAACCCTCGCAAAACGAATCTCAATAAGGAACGCACCTATAGTAGTGGTATTTCCGAAATCTAGCAAAGACTTTCGCAACGTAAACGTACGAAATAAAGGCTACATTCCTCTCATCTCACCGCTGCCGTTCGCCTTCTTCTAGCTCTCCTTTCCTGGCGTAAGGCCAGTGGCACCAGTATTGCACCGAGGACAAGAGATCGGTCGACTGAGCATCTTTCAGACAAGATGTCCTGACACTTCCTAGGTCAAATCGATTTATCTTGAGAAAATCTAACAACTTTTCAAGGATTACTAGGTATCAGAGATGGAACAGTGCCAGTGAGGAGTTTCTTAGTAATTAGTAACAAGCGTCATTGTTCAGCTTTAGATTTTCGGTTTTTACCCCAGGATAACCCTCTGGGGAGCCATATTTTGCAGGATAACCCTTAAGTCCCATTTTTATGTAGGATAACCTTGATTTTTCAAGCATAATATTCAGGATAACTTTGGGTATTCAACATAATATGCAGGATAACCTTTTGGTAATCACAACTTGAAAAATACTCCGAGTTTATCATTCTTCCTGCTAACTACCACCTGTGTCCCAACATACCGTCACCTACATAGGATGTTTAGAATCATCTGAATTGTACACAAGCCTGAAGCATCAGCTGAGTCGCAGCAGTGGATGCAGTCACATGTCTGACACAAAACTCACAATATGTTAACCCACCCGAGTTTTGTGACACAGCGTGCTTGATGGGTCTAGGGTTCTAAAGGTAGCACTGTGGATACTAGTTTACCACCATCTGTAGTTAGATGGTGAAAATGCAAAAGGACGCGTGCGATGTCGATCGTGACTATTAGTGCACACTCACACTACACAGCAGTGCAAGCCCTGTGGTAGACTTCAGTCTGGGGTTCCATATCATTGAATTTGGAGCACAAGTTAGAAGAGATCTAGGAATTCATAAATCCAGACTGAAGCACCAGGGGGTTATTCTGAATATTATGTTCAAAAACCCAAGATTATCCTGAATATTATGTTCGAAAAATCAAGGTTATCCTACATAAAAATGAGGCTTAAGGGTTATCCTACAAAATACGGCTCCCCAGAGGGCTATCTTGAATAAAAGCCGTTAGGTTTTGGTGCCGGGATCGAAATGGTAGTCGTGGTAGTGGTACAGCGAGATGATAATCTTTCAAGCCACCTAGTGATTAATACTTCGCGAGGTATGCAAGCATGCGCAAGTGATACTTCTGTAACTGTACACAAAAGCACAACTTCCGACTCTCCCTGGAGTTGCCCCATAACATCGTCTCTTTCACAACTCCGCATGATAGTTTCCAGCCCTGGAAGTTGTGGTTAGCAATATTTGCCCTCGTCCAATGAGGGATGCAGTATGAACGCACAATGCATATAAGACATAGCCAGTATTTGTTCACTCTGCACTTCGCTCACTGTCTTCCAACCATCTGTGGCGCCCTAGTTCATAGATAAGAGTGCCAGCTGTTCGACCACAGTAGATATAAAACCCCTCTCCTGGCTGTTACGTTGTAGTTGGGGCGTCGCAAGCCTTTGTCGACCACAATTAGCCATGACTTCGCGCTCCATATTCGACCACCCTCTCATAGCCTTATTCCTAGGGCTGATATGTTCTAGTTTGGGATTTAGAGTTGTTACATATGGTCTAGCAGACAATGGCGGCGGAAAGAGCAACAGTACCTTCCAAACACTTGCAGAGGGCACCCAGGATCTTGCCGCGCTTGTCGGTCTTTTTGCCACAGACAGTGTGGAAAGATACTCCGTGGATTACTCGCGGGGTAGGTGTCTTCATCCAGTTCCCATCAGAACCAGTGTCGAATAACAATATGCAAGGTATTTGTCTATTGCTATTGCCACTTATTCACTTCTTAGTATCTTGGGCTACGTTCGGGCCTTAGTGAAATTGAGCATGGGTTCAAAGTCGTGTCAAGACTCCGCGTTTCCGACAGGTTGGTGCTTAGATGAATAGTCTGGATCGTACGAAATCAAAATGTAGCTGGGGCGTTACTAACTGCTACTTTCTTCATATATAGCTCCAGTGCGTGCCATTCTAGGCGTAGCGGAATCAGATAGATTGCCAAAGGAAGAACTCATAACGGTCAGCTATATCTCACGGATAGCCGACCGACCGACCGACACAGCTACATACCGAGTGACTAAAAGAGTCGATCACACCCAAGAGTCATTTCCGGCGGCAAAAGTACTATCGATGCCGATTATGAACTAGCCACGACCAGGGGAAGTCTACAAGAAATACTTTCTCGACAACTTTGTTACCCCCTTCCGCACCAACCTACCAGTCCTCGCAAGGATATGAGGGTCTTTAACTGTGACTACGGCGGCCACAAGCTTTCCTGTGATCGGTGTCTCGCGAGAGTGGACATGGAGTCGAATATTGGCAACTTTTGGGCTCTTTATTGCGCTAACTATTTCTTCTATTATGTGGTCGTATGTGTACGTCCAAGAGCAAATGCCAACACGCATGACACACGACACTGAGCTCGATAAGTTCGCGATCATGCGCCCGGCAAACAGAACTTCAAAGCTAGTGGTTTGTGATCTCCATGCCGTCACTGGGATATGGCTACAGACATACCGTGTGATATCCATGATCACTGCACTGGTGATATGTGTGGGGTATGCAACTGAACGAGACCCATCAATCCAAGCGCAAAGGAACATAGTCAGATCTGACAGACTCTACGTTTGAACAGGTATATTTCTCAATATATTGAGATCAGAAGTATGTCTACACCACAAGCTGTATGGTGGCTTGGTGTCCAAACTGGTCTTGCTCTTCTACGGGTAATCATATGGATCTGGGACACAAAGTTCGACAACTACGACGACTTCAGAGGAAGGGATATCCCAGTCTATAATCAAACGCATTTCCAGGGCCAAGAACTCGCTGCTCTGTTGTTTTCCATGTCGGATGAATATGCAAAACACTACGATCTCGATATGCCGGTGTCTTTACTTGAAAGGTTGAAAGAGCAGTCTATCTATTTCTTCTTGAAACAAGCACAAGAAATTGTAAATGGCCAAGACTTACCACAGAACCTCCGCAACGGTTTATTCAACGGCTGTACCGCCGTATGGGACTTTCCAGAACCTCTGTTCCCGAAATGGCTCGGTTATCGCAGCGGGAATTTCATGAGGCAAAGTGATAAGTGGCATGTGATCTCCAACCTCGTTGTGGTTGTCCGAGTCATGATCAATGCCGCTAGCATTTCACCACGTAGATTTCAGTTAAATGAGAAGTAAGACTGTGAGGATGTTTGTGGGGAGGGATGCGGTAGGGAGTTTGATAAATAGGAACGGATTGGGCGGTACAAAGAGTTGAAAACGATTGGAGAGAATGAAAGCGGCCGCTTGCATTCGTTTGATATAATCTTCGTTCCCAAGTCGGTGAAGAGGTCAAATTCCGTATCCACTTCAAATAGAAGATCCAGATGGCTACAGGATTCTCGCTGCCATCTGCTCCTTCGCACTTAGAATCTAGAAATTCCCTCCACTTAGCGTTGTTATGCCTTTCCCTTCGCCCCGTCATTTCTTGAGCCGTTGTGATCATCCTTCCATCCAACCGGGATAGAAACCAGAAAGAATCACCCCTTCGCCGAGATGATTCTTCTCACCCAGCGACTCAGCGCTGTACGAACAATTCCTTGAGCCCTAGTTACATTTACCTCGCCCTAAAACACGTCGCAGCTTCTGCTGCTGCCGCCTCTTCCTCCAACTCATAAATCCACCGACATCTATCCTTCATCTACAATCTTCACTTCAATATCGAGCCACCCGGCTACCCCACATTCACATCCAACGCTGGTACGACTCCGAGATTAACATCCTTCCACTACCTATTTTCTTTTCGAAGGTCGAAGGATGCCAGAGCCTACTTGACCGAACTTGGCTGAAGTGAGAAAGCCTCGTAGCCATCTTCCGTGTTGCATGCTGACAGGTGTAATAGTTGACAGGTGTAATAGTTGATTTGGAAGAGGAACACGCAACCTGGACTGGTTGCTAGTCTTTTTCGACTGCTAGGCGGTCGGTAGTCGGCTAAGCGCAAGCGAGAAATAGCCGTCTGACTAGGAAGTCGGATGTGTTTCCATCGTTTATTATTGTAATTGGGGTTTCTGCTAATGTTCATCACAGGAGGTGGCACTGCCACCCTCAGACCGCCGTAACCAGCCCGGTCCAATGGCCGGGCTGGATTTCTCTTTCGGTTGCTCATGTCTGGGTATGTTTCCATCCTTCATTGTAGTAACTGATGCTCGTGCTAACGTCCATCGTTAGTTACTGCCTGCTTACAGAGCACAACCCCAACTCAGTCCACTTGCTGGGCTGGCTACTCCCTTAGGCATTGCTGCTGTCCCAGATGGACTCCGGGATCCCTCATTAGTCTCAGCATACCATATCAACAACTGTTAAACATCCGACAGGCATCGTAAAACGGTGTCAGTCAGAGCACCCGGAAGACTTCAAACCCCGCACTTCGGTCGATCAAGAGGAAGCGGAAAACCCTTGACTTCAGCTAGTCAATCATTCTGTTTCCAGGATCGCTATTGATGAAGACTCACTCGTAATAGATGCAAAACCTACCTTTGGAGTCCATATTGCTCCTCCAAAGAAAGAGCATCACATTACCGCCCCCAATGCCCACCAGCGATATGAGTGAGAGTAAATCTCGAAACATCCGCACACACTTGCGCTCTCTAGCATCGGCAAAGAAAAACATGGCACTTATCAACCACCTAACAGAGAGCTAAACCTTACTTCGCCTAGATGACATCAGTTAGTCCACTCAAAAAACTATGTGGTGTTTCCTAACTAACACTGAAACAACTAGGTGGCGCCAAAAGCCTGCTTCAATGCTCCCTCGTCTAGAGGAGTTATTGCATTCCAAGGGCTTGCTACACAATGTAGTGGGAAGTATTCCCGGCGATTCCCCATGGGTGGAGAGCAACCTGGAAAAGGTGTGTTTGTTGTTGCTGTTGATGAAGTGATGTGGAATCCGGGGAAGATGCGCGCTTGTTGCTTGTTGGAGGTGACGATGAAGACATCGACGAACATGATGAAGAAATTGAAGAGCAGGTCGCGGAGGCAAACTTTGCAGAAAAAAATAGACGTGTTTCACTGTAGGGACGACCATCACTGAGATCGCCCTACTGTCATGGGAGTTCTGCTGCAGGTGTTTTTAGAGTCACCAAATAGTCGCCTTAATGGGGTGAAGTAAGTTTTCATCCTTAGGGTTGAATATCCCAAGTTCAAGCTAATGTACTGCAAAAGGAGACGATTATATCTCTTCCAAATTCACAGTACTTGTACGGGGTGTTACTACAGGTATTTTTAAAATCACCAACAAGCTCCCGTATCTTTAAAATCACCAACTTATTACCTCACGGGGGTGTCAGAGGTATTTTTCCGTCCCTGAATTGGAGATATTTCAAGTTCAAGCTGATGTATTGTGTTAAGAGGCGATTCTGGTCTATGAACACCTTAGTCCGCCAGTTCTGGCTCATTAAAGACACCGTTTTCTTTGTTTCTGCTTCGATTCTTAGCCATGCTACCACGACACCATCGATCTTCCAGGGCCCCCTAGCTCTGCCAATCAAAAGAGAGTGATCAATACCAAAGATAGATTTGACGGTAGTAGGTCATCTCCCACGCCAACTAATACCTGCTAGCTAGCAAAGACAAAGATCTTGATCATCACTAGCCGGCAACACTGCTCGGAATGAAGAGAAAAGAGTGTCTGTATTGCTTGTACAATGATACTTGCGGAATCCAGGGCAAGAGACAAACGGTACCGCTAGTATTCGTTTGTATGAACATCAGAGACGTCCATACGACCGTGTTCAGAGAATGGAATGAGACTCGGCAACCTTTGCCCATTGATTGACCTTAATGGTTCACGATTCCGACAGGGACGAGCAGGACGATAAATAACTCAGAGAAGGTTTCTATCTTTGCATAAGGTTAAACAAAGACTTGAGACTAATTCGTTGGTGTAGGATATTGGAGGACCCGAAGCAGTTTTCCAATACACTCCGAGGAATAACCTGACCTTAGAGCCATTATAATCAACTGTTGGAACCACTGACAGAACCTTGGGCGACTGGCCCGCCAATACAGGACCCCTGATACCCGGAATTTGCACGCCCACCATTACCGCAATTCCAACAGCTAGCGTATGGTCTCCAACCGGACTTGCCGTGCCGCCCCTCGCGAGGTTCCACCAACGTCCTGTGGTACTAATGTGTCTCAGGTCGTTGCAACTAAAACGCTACCTTTCACGTACGAGTTTTTGTGGCCATGAGAGAAAACATTGGCTCGGTCAATCAAGGTTTCCTCGGCTCAATGCAGGGGGTATATGTTACCATGGAGCGCAAACAATGCACGAAGGAAAAGATTTTAACACTACTCTGCGCCACCAAGTCATAAGTTCAGACCCGAACCCAGTGCCGCCTTCTGGCCGGGTCATCTAAATAAAGATGGTTCGGCTCGGTTCCTCAGCATCAAGAATGAGGAGGTCGAAGTACAAATCCAACGCGGAGGTCGGTGGTTTCAGCCGCGTCTGGCCGGTCTCTCCCATACCATCTAGCCGTTCGTTAGGTCGGCATTTAGGACAGCTGCTGGTACTGCTCCCGGGTCTCACCCATTCGTTACCAGGTCACCCATTCAAGCTTAAGCTACAAGTCCTTGCCCCTCCAGCCAAGAGTCACAGTATTTTTTATGTCTACCCCCGTCTTGATTTCAGAGATTACGCAGCCTTCAATCTCAGGACGTGCCGACAAACCCCGCGACAACTCCAAAGCCGGATTCCAAAACTTCCCAGTGTCGTACTCACCAGTATCACCTCCACCAAGAATAAAACGAGGCCACCAAAGTCAAACGTCTTCAGAACGAATGCTAAATGCTGTTTCCGGATCCAAGACTTTCTGGTCCACTATTCGGCACCCGGTCGTCCATTCTCTTGTCCCACCTCTGCCCCACCAATCAACCAATCGACATAGTATCTTCTATGTCATCTTCTGTGTCTGAACGGTATCCATCGACCTGGGACCAAGAGTCCGGAAGACGACTTTGCGGTGGTAAATATCAAGTTATAATATTTATGGTTAGATTGTTTCTCAGCAGCGAGAAATTATTATGATGGTTTCTCTTACACACCAGGCACCACTCTCGTTCGTTTATCACCGACTGCCGTCGCAAACCTCGTAGGAAAAGGCAGTTTTGGAGCCGGGATCTTCTCACGGCCAAGATGACTAGATCCCGAGTCTAGTGGCCTACACGCCTCCATCAATAATGAACAGAACACGAGGCACCCAAAGCCAAAGCAAAGAAGCAGCAGCTGGAGATATCAGAGATGGCTGCTGTGGTGTGTTTCGTGTATTTACTGAGCTGACCTTTCGGCTTGAATGTGTTTGCACGAGGCGTTGCCAGTGGTGGATACCAATTGGGTGGGGGATATGGGATTGTGAGAGTTCATATCGTTATTGTACCGCAGTTAGGAACCATCCCCGTGAGGGGATGAAGAGGAGAACGCATAGATTAATGAAATTATTCAAGGCTTGAGACACCGAGTTTTATTCGTCAGTAGCTAAGAAGCCAAATAGTCCTCTTCGCTCAAAATTTAGAAGGATGCTATTGTTTTGATGTGAATACTAATACTTTGTGCTTTAGTCTGAGAATCCGTCTAGTGTATGTCCCATCACACCCCATCACCAACCAAAACCAAGCCACACGTGACCGCGGCTAAAAACCCGCCTATAAAAAATTCTTCACCCCTGCCCATCCATCTTCCTTCTCTACATGCGCCTCACTAGACAGTACGGACCAGAAAAAACAATCGATAACTGTGATTCCGCGATTCAGGGCTGCAAAGAGTGACAATAAGTGTTCCACAAGAGCTGACTGGGCCCTTTTTGGTGGCCTTGAACAGCGTCAGAGGGACCCGACATGATGTTGAGGAAGTGGATGCTACATAAGCGTGCGAACTTAACCTCATGACTAGTTTGAGAGGCCGAGCTGTGAAAAACGAACCGGATGGTCCAACTGGAACAGGCCGATGTCCCTCTGGCACACAGTTATACCTCAACGGAAGGTTGGAGATCTTGCAAGAGTTCGTGACTTTCTATGAAGGACTCAACTCCGCATCAAGCCATGTATCAGCTCAAAAAGAAGCCCACATTAACACCATTGATATATGTACAAAACAAGCACTTTTCCCCTCCACTATTTCTTCTTCCTAAACCGATCCAATGCCGGCCCCATCGACACCGTCTTAGTCCCCCTATTCCTCTCCATCCTCTCAACCTTCAACCTCTCCAACTTCTCCCTGCGTTCATCCCTAACATTCTTCCCGCCCTTCTTCCTCATAAACCGTCTCAGCGCTGAATTCCTCCCTCTAGTCTTATACTTTTCATCCTTCTCCAGCCCCTCCTGAAGCTTCCTCTCCTTCTCCTCCTCATCCCTCTCCTTCCTCCTCTGCCCATGCGCCAAATCCACAGTCCCAACAAAATCCGGATTAAGCTGTATCATCTCAGGCCTCAACTTCTCGAGCAACGTCCGCACCTCCGCTTCCTGCCGCGCCTTCTTCGTCGCATACGGGTTCACCTCTAGGGCATCAAAATTTGGTTCTCCAGCGCCGGGGATGATGAGGGAGGCAAAGCCATCGGAGTGCGAGGCGCCGAGGATATCGTCGAAGGGGCAGAATTTAAGCGAGGAGATGGAAGCGCCTTGTTGGTGGTGCGTCATGTACGGGGAGTTCTGTTTCGTCTTGAGCGCGTCTTTCCACAGGGTTACGTGGCCACCCCAGCCGACACCGAGGACGCCGGTGTCGGAGATGGCGAGGGTGGATGCGGGAGTGGGAGTAAAGTAACTGTGAACCTCCTTAAACGTGCGGATGTCGAAGATGTTCATTCTGCTGTCTGCGCCGGCGGTGGCCATGTAGTATCCTCCTCTGTCGACGGAGACGGCGCGGACAGGGCCCTTGTTCGTGAGCATGGTGACGAGGGGGGTGCTCATGTTTGGTGACCACAGCGTCACCGTGCCGTTTCCATGTCCAACGTGAATGATTGCGTTCCGACGATTCTGTGTCATCGCTGTCGGCGCGCCCTGTTTCGTCCGTAACTCGGTGATGAGCGCTCCGGTGGAGGTGTCCTGGTATTTCAGATACCCCGCGTTTCCGATGGTAGCGAGGAGGAAGTGGTACGGAAGGAACTCCATATTCGTGACCTCGATGTGTTTCTTCAGACAGTGAATTTCGACGCCCTGCTGGTCATAGATGTAGACATACTTCTTCTGCGCGACGGCAAAGAAATGGTCATTATGCAACCACCTAAGCACATCAGCCCGCCCGCCTCCTCCCCCTCGGTAGGTAATACTCACTGCACATCTCTCACCGTCTCTCCGAGCTGCAACTCACACCCCACCTTCCCCTCCCTCCAATCGAAAGTCGCAACATGCCCCTTCCGTCCACCCAGCACCAAATCCCGTCCATCCCTCGAGTAATCCGCCACATACCCGCCAAACCCCAACTTCAGCTCAAACCCCTTCATTGCCGTCGCCACATCAACCGCATCCCTCACATCCTTCTGTCCAACCTTCCACGTTCGCTCCAGCTCCCCCTCCGCCTCAATAAACCCCGGCCCACTTTCCGGTCTCAAAATCTCCGCATCCTTCGCCTGTGCCGCCGCATCGCGATACCGCAGCTCTAACTTCTTGAGGTTTCCACGGAGCTTCTTGTCCTTGATCGCTTTCGCACTGATTTTTTCGCCGCGGCCGTAGAGTGTTTGTGCGTGCGCAATTTGATCGGGGGTCTTAGTTGTGAGGGCGGTAGGGTGCGCGGGTCGTTTCGATTTTGCGGGGGGTCGGGCGGGGGCAGAGGATTCGGGGGATTGTAACGCGACTGCGCTGGATGTTGTTGTTGGTAGCATTGGGAAGTTGTTGCGATGGTGGGTGTTGTGGGACTTGGAGGTGGAAGGTTCAGTTCAGACGCCGAAATTATTTTGCGTCACGTGAGTGAGGCTGAGATCACGAGCTGTTTTTGTTTTAACCATACTGTATTCACTCTATTAGATCACGAGCTGTCAATCGCAGCAACGAACGACATGTGCTCGCGGGGGGCAAGTCGTGGTGTTCGAATTTCTGCGCCGGTCAATCCTGTGAATAAGGCACAGCTGTGGTTAAAGCAATGCCAAAGATCTATCGTCGTACCTATGGGGGAGTTGGGGTGTGCACACTTACAATACACGTCGACGACTGGGTCATAGTCCCACGAACGACAGCCCGGCCGCACAGCAATGTACAAAAGGTTCGAGACTCTTCTCGCCCAATATTTACACTTCCCGCTCGCTCTCCACTTTTCGTGCCGTACCCCACATACCTGCCCCAAGGCCTACGAATGTACCCCGCCAATCCTCACCATCAACCTCACGAACGCACTACGGGTAGATTCTCGACTATAATCTATTCTATCGCGATAGCACATGCACAATAATATACAACCCCTTCTCCCTCCCCCACCCTCTATCACCCCTCGTCTATGGTCTATGTCTATGGTCTACCTCAAACTCCCAAAACCCAAAAACGCCCATACCCACCACCCCACTCCATACCTGCCCGCCATTCTCACTCACAGTATCACCCAAGCAGCAGCAGCAGGGTCAACAGCGGCGGCGGAGTGGGCAGCATACATATAACTACAATACACATATAAACATCCAATATCTGATCCAGGCCAAAGGCCATTGCCAAACCAAACCAAAAAGAGAACACCCCAACATATTTCAGTTTTTCCTGATTCCCAATTCCCGAAAAATGTCATTAACAGAGAGAAAGAAGTCTCATCTCCCACACAATCTATCCCGAGCCTCGTATACTCTAACTTTTTTCTGTCGTTTCATGTTACAATATATACCCCCACCGTCCTTCTCATCCACGCCTAGCTCGGGGCATGCGAAAACAAAAAGCTCACGCTCTCCCCATTATGTGTCCTCCTGCATGCCTCCGCCAGGGTCGGGGAAACATCGATGGTCCTGATTTTCGCACATCTCTTCTTCTTGTCGTCATGGGGAACCGTATTCGTAACCACCACCTTGGAGAGCTCACTCTTCTCGATAATCTCGCACGCACTACCGGAAAGAATAGCATGCGTGACGATTGCCATCACCTCCTTTGCGCCGTGTTTCTTCAGCGTCTGCGCCGCCTTCGCGAGTGTGCCACACGTATCTGCCATATCGTCGACCAGGATTGCGATCTTTCCCGCCACATCACCGACAAGGACCATTCTTGAGACTTCGTTGGGGCGAGAGCGCTCTTTATGGATCAGCGCGAAGTTGAGGTCGAGGCGGTCCGCAATTGCGGTTGCGCTACGGAGGGTTGTTAGTTATGGAGGTGAGAGCGCGGAAATGAATGGGGAAAAAACCGTTTGGCGCCGCCGGCATCGGGAGAGACAATAACGGCATTTCTGTAGTCGATGTTTTCGTGGATCCAGCGGAGGGTGGAGGGCTCGGCGTATAGACTGGTAGTACGAAGAAATGATTAGTTTCATTCCTTATGCAGCCTTACATCATCCATCATCGGATAGAGCCAACTCTGGTTCGCTACCAAAACAGAGGGAAAAAAAACATACTTGTCAACCGGCACATTAAAGAACCCCTGGATCTGGCTTGCGTGCAAGTCCATCGTGATGACATGATTGCACCCCGCTGTCTGTAGCATATTCGCAATGAGCTTTGCGCTAATGGGTGCACGGCTCTTGTCCTTTTTGTCCTGGCGCGCGTAGGGGAAATTTGGAATGACGGCGGTGATGCGTCTGGCCGAGGCGGTTTTGCAGGCGTTGATGAGGATGAGGAGCTCCATCAGCCCGTCGTTGACCTCGCCAGGAGCTGTCGATTGCACGATAAACACATCTTCGTCGCGGACGGATTCGGCGATGGCAATGGACGTCTCGTGGTTCGTGGCCTGCGCGATCTTGACCTTGGTGAGTTCAATTCCGAGCCTAAAGTCGTTAGGTTTCAAGTTTCATCGAGGAAAAAAAGAAAAAAAAAGAAATGAGCCGACATGCGACAGGGGTGAGACATACCGGTTCGCAATACCCTCAGCGAGATTCCTGTGTGACGTCCCCGAGATAAGTTTGATCGAATTTGTGGCCATCGTAAAGCAAGGAGAAGTGAAGAAGCGAAGAAGACAAGACGCGGTTTAAAAAATAATTACTGAAGCCCCACTCGATGCTGTCGATCGTGGTTTTAATTCTGGCTAACATCGGCTCAAATCAGTATGCCACCAAAAAAATTAAAAAAATTTCTTCCTTGCTCCAAGTATTCAATCGAACAGATGGGATGGAAGTCCACCTTAACCGTAACCTGGGTCGTGTGCGACAGAATGTAGGAACAGAACAAAGGAGCAAATGGGGGAACGAATAATGATGAATTAGGAGAGGGGGAACGAAGAACTATCGGATATCGGCCATAGGTGGCAGTGATGGGAGGTTGAGGTTAAGAAGGTTTAAAGGTTGAGGTTGAGGTGGAAGAGTGGTCGGAAGACGAGACGAGACGAGACGAAGACGGGCTCGAAAAAGCAGGTAGTGCTCGAGACTTTTGTGGGCGGGCGTATCTACCTAGGCACTCCAAGTAAGGGTGAGGCTACGGTACTGTGATCGCCGTTCAGCTTCCCGTCCGCTCTTTCGTGCTGCCCAGCGCCTGCGGCGTGCGTGCTGACCCCACCCGAAAGGTAAGGAATATGTATAATGGGTCGCAAAAAGCGGAGAAGCCCATCCCCAGATTCAGATTCCAGATTTGCCAGATTCCCGAATTCCGACGACCGGTCAGTCCCCATCCAGAGCTGTGCGTCTACAAGTTCGGCTCGAGGAGCCGCGAGCAGCGGGCACGGTGAGCCAAATAGAATAGACAGTAGAGGTCAGCTGCGGGGATTGCCCAGGCAGTAGTAACATGAGGCGTTTAAAAATTTCACAACCATCCGTCAGCAATCTGTTTGTACCAGATACATGTAGGTAATAGCATGAGCAAGGAATGAGCACGTCAACCCGCCCTATCCTGTCACTTCTCACGCAAACAACTAAGCTAATGCACAGTGCGCATGTACCTTCGACGACAATCGAGATCTGTAGCACAAACGCAGTCAACACGGCACTAACTGCTTGATGTGAAAGAGGCCTCCCGGGAACAGAGTGTCTGACTGCCTCTTGTTCCGACCATTTTCATTTCCATTGAATCTTTATGAAACCGCCGGCGCAAGAGCCGCACGCCATCGGTGTATCTATATGACAACTTTTGAAACGGCATTCTTTCTGTGCTATCGCAACCAGCCGTCGTCTTCCGCCTAGATATTAATGTTTCGAGGAGCGAAAGAGGCAAAGACAGGGAATGAGAGTAATCTCGCATCGGTAAGCGCCTATCATCCCACCTTCTCAGCGGTGAGCAAGTGCAGGTTCCCATCGGATGCGATTGCTGTATAGAAGAACGCTTGGTGCCTGACAGCCTCACATTTCCAACAGAAGTCTCCTTCAAATCGGATTCATCTGCCATCTGCCGTTTTGTAGTGTTGCATCAGTTCCCAAACAATTTATTGTGCACCAATTCCTAGTCCCACGTGCATTAAATCATCAGCATAATTTTATGTGATATGTGTTGAAGCCTGTGCCGTCTAAACACACCACACTCCTTGGTCATTATAGTAACCTTTCCGCGGATATAGGCAGCTCTTCAGTACGTAAGTCCGATGGAGCGCCCAACCTTCAGGGACAAGATGCGAACCAACGAAACTAACAGCGGCCCTTACGCACATGTGCTGTCACTTAGTGCGCCAGCGGCAGAGTACCCGAATCTGGTACTCGGTAATAAGGCGAGACACGCGTATGCCACCGGGCGGAACCCGCACGAGAATTTGTGGCCCAGTAACTTCGCTACGTGTCTTATTACTGAGCAGATATAGTAGAGTTTAGTGACCTCGAAACGCTTCACATATAATAACTCACACACCGTAGGTCCCCCCTACCGTCTCCTGACCATCTGATACCGTCCTCCTTGACCTAGATAGCTACAAATTTAATCTAGTATGTTCACATCTGACAGCTTCGGACGCTGCTATGATAGCCGAAATGTTTGCTGCGGGAGAACGAGGCTGCTTTTCAGGATCTCTTGGAGCTGACCCAATCTTGTCTGGTGTTAGTACATAAAATAGATGTTATGGACAACCGTCAATGGTGGGGGGCTTCTAAACTCGTCTACTAGCGGAGCTTAAGGGTTTCATAAAGTACTACGTGAACTTGGGAACGTACAGTAGAGATGGCGAGATTAAGAGCTTGTAGAGTAAATGTTCTGGGCAAGGACCTCTGGAAGGGATAGAATCACATTTACAAATTCACATCCCTCTCTCATATGCATCTGGTACAGTACTAGCCGCCGTGGATCTGATGGCGCCCCCAGCTGTCCACCTAGATAATACGGTGCTGACAGCTTCTTTTTGCGAACAATTATGTCGTGCACTGGCTGCTGACATCACTTGAAACTGCCCAGACACCCGATGCTGACTGTTGATGACCGAAAGCGGTACAGTATCGTAGCTATCCTTCCGCATACTATTAACCCAATGTATCTAAGCCTGAGGGCGAATCCCGGCGCTATGCCGCGCCGCGTCACCGAGAGGTTCGTTCATTGTTATTCTTCGTGATTGTTGTTTCGTTTATCTTGTTTGAAGAGGTACTCATGATAGATGGTGGCGCATTCAGAAGACCCCGAAAGCTCACATCTCACCATGGGGACTGGAGGCACTTCCGGAAGGCAAGAATCTCCACCCTCGGAATATAATTTCGAGCAATTTGGGCCTGAATCGACCCACATATTACTCGACCTCACATTATGATCACATTGGTCGAAGAAAAAGAGTTCCACCCTTCAATTAACACGACAAGTCGGCCGCCAGAAAACCACCTGCACGTAGCCCTCCTGCCACCTATCCCCCATGTATCCTCAAAGAGCTGGCCCTCCTTCCTTCCTTGGTTCGTTTCGTACCCAATGCACACCTAACAAAAACTCAAAAAAAAACTCAAAACACACAGAACTAAACCCATCATAAAGACCAAGACAAAAAGATAAAGTAAAACACCGAGTTGCCCAACAAATGTAAAAATGAAAAAGAGAACCGAAAAACCCTACCCGATCCCCCAATACAAAGTTACTGATTGTAATGCGTGCACGCTCTATCCCAAGAGTAAAAAAAAGGAGAAAAGAAATCTCGTTCAGACTTTATGCGAAACCAAAGTATCTGTACCACTTGTCAGAAAACTGCATGGGATGAAAAAGTGGAGGAAGAGGTAAACATACTCTGCGCCCTGCGTGATGGCGGTCAACAGCTGCTGCCTCAACGTCTCATAGCTCTCGTACTCAGGCAAGTCAAGCTCTGCAAATACCTGTTAGCTATAATACATTGCGTTAGTTGGTGGGCAACTTACGGTTGAAACATGTGTGCGAGCTTGGCAAACGGTCTTTGTTTCCATAATCCCTGTGAATATTGAATTTGGAGAACCCGTTCATACCCTCTAGTTCCTTGAAGCCGTTGAGGGGGACCTTGCTAGTACCCGTGACAAATTGCAACAACTTCGCACGCTCCTCCTTATCAAAGGATCGGACAGCGCGCCAGAACCACTGAATCTGCGAAGACGAGGCGGAGTAGTTGTGGTACTCGGTGTTGTTCCTCCAGTCGTCCATGTCAATTTCAGGCATGCCAGAAATCAACAACTCGAGTTCCTGTTCATTGAAGATAGAGATCAACTCTGCAGGGACGATGTCATGGAAACCTACAAAATTAGTTAACTTGATGTCATCAAAAGAAGGGTCAATATATTGCGATTACCAATCAGGAAGTTATTGATTTGTTCATTCACACTGTGCAATAGCCTGTGTTCAACCATGTGGCGGACGTAGTCTTGTTTATTGTCGTTGGTGACAGGGATATTACTACCATCCGGAATGAGGTTAATGGTGCGCCTAGCTCCAAACTCGTCGACTTCAACCGAAAACGTCTCCGTAATGACATCATCAATGTTGTTTTCAAGCATCCAGACGAGGGACTTGTAGTATTCAAGGTCCAGAGTTTCCATATCTTTGAGCGACACAGATTTACCGAGGATTCTCTGTTTTAGGTTAGAAATGCTAAGGTGAATCGAATAATGATACGACATACCTTGTAGACGGCTCTACTGAAATGGCAATCAAGGACTCGTCCTTCATACAGTGCCTTTCCAATGATTCTGCCGATGAACTTGAAGAAGCTCAGATGCTCGGGATTGACACCGCTCATGCTGTTGGGATGGAAAGTAGTCCGGTCGGACGCAACTGGGATAAACAATGCGTAGTCAGGATTGAACATTTGCCTGGACATAACTTGGAACCATTCCCTGGTAACACCACCGGCGTCGACACCCTCCTCTCCGTGGAACCTGATGCTCAACTTCGCATACTTGATTTCATCACCAGTCTTGTAATACATTGACTTGTATGAATCTAAGAAGACTTGATCGCGACGAACGCTAAGCTGGAGGGTTGGATGAGGATCGCGGATGTGTTGACGAGTATGAAGCCTGCGATTGAAGTAATTCCGCTTGTTGTCAAAGTCCAAAACCTTGGGATTCTTGACCAAGAGAGCAAACGATCCGCTCATCAGCTTGGGGTTGTTTCGGACCATCTGGTTGAGAATCTTGCGATGATCCTCGGTGAACTTGAAGAATAACTGTCTCATGGAAGCAGCCTCTGGGCTGGAACGTGCCGTTTCCTCCAAGCTACCATTCTTGCAAACAACCATTAGTGCTTCGATCAGCGGCAGCAAGATGGTTGCAACGTGCAACATATCGGAACGTGCATGGATGGCTGAGAGACAATCACTGAGCTTAGCCCACAAAGGTGTGAACGTCAGGCTCTCATAAAGCCTAGCAAGAACATCACCCGCATCATCGGTCATCTCTTCGCTGTCTTTCTTGTCTTCTTTCTTATCTTCCTTGTCCTTGCTGTTGCGCTTGGGATCGAAGAGGTAGTCCAGAGCGGTCAATACTCGCAACAGTTTGGCTTGTTCCGAGCTAGCTGGTGAAAAGTTGGCTAAGGCCATTCCTTGAACTTCAGTGCCATTCTCTGCATTCTTAACTTGTTGCAACAACGCCTCCAAATGACCAAGAATAGTTGAACCAAGACCTTGTGCTTGTCGAATCAATTCCGCTCCGAAAACGTCCTTAGAGCCGGGGATGCCAGAAAGGTTTTGCATTGTTGCCAACGTTTCACGGAATGTCTTGCTAGAACACTCGCGAGCTGTGAGGATGTTGACAACCAGTCTCAGGTTATGTTCTGGAACAACGGGCGGCACCAAATTACGTGGTTTCTTTGTCTTATCATCCTCCTTGTCCTTGGAGTCGTCTTTGGATTCTTCCTTTGCGGGACCAGCTTCAGCGGTACTGGTTCCTTCGGCGGAAGCAGTTGGTTCGTTGGGTACGGTCTGGGTATCAGCTGGTGCGGCAGGAGCTTCGCCAGCTGTTTGCTCTGTTGTAGCCGTCGGTTGTTCCTCTTTGGGCTTCTCCTCCTCATCGGTCTTTTTCTTATCCTTCTTGAGTAGTATCGTAAGAGGTCGAGTAATTTCAGAAAGAAGATTCGAAAGTTGATCCATGACGCTGGAACTCTCCGTGACAAGTGGGCGGTCCAACAATGATAAAAGGGTATTGAGTGCATACTTGTTGGCCTTGTTTTCGACTGCCTTGCCCTTGCCCTTTCGACTGGTAGACTTCTTCAAACCGGTGGTAATATCGTGCTCATTCAAAAAGTAGGACGGAATGTGCTCGTTGTAGTTGACCAAGAAGATTAGAGCATGAAGACATTGCTGAGCTACCATCAAAGGCGATACTTCTCCACTAGTCTGAGAGACGACAATTGGTCCAGTATTGGAACGCTGTGGGGTTGACTTGACAGGTGTCTTCTGTGTAAGAGTTGATGGCTGCTTGGCTCTAACGGAGAGTTGTGCGAAACTCCTCTCTACGGCAAGCATATCGGCGCTACCATCCTGAAGAATCGACAAGAGTAAGTTGACCACTTCAGCGCGGTTCTGACGGTTCTCGCAGATGTTCAAGAGAATTTCGTGAAGAGTAACACGCGTGCTGCCGACCTGGGGAATGAACATCAAACGAAGAAGGGTTGCAACGCCGGCCTTATCCAGAAGCTGAACAGTTCCCTTGCGTTGGGGCTTCTTTATTTTCGGCTCCTCTGGATGACGAAGATGGCCACCACGGCTGCGCGGGACTTCCACAAAGTGGCTGTTAAATCCTCTATCGCCACGCAAAGCATTGGCTTCCTCAACAATGGCATGTGGAAGCTGGGCCAAAGACTCCTCATCTTGTTCCATGAGAACAGTCTGACGTAGGCCGGGTTCGAGAGTGGCTAGGAAGGTTGCAAGATCGATATCCACGGCACCTCCGCTTTGTCCACCTCTGGCAGTTTCCTGTTCACGGCGTCGACGATCTGCCGCCTCTTGTGCCAAAAGTTCCTCACGAATGTCGTCGGGAAGTGCATCCAAGAACTCGCGGCTGATTTCGCTAGGTTGATCGCTAGATGCCGCTGCCGCACGTCGTTCGCGAATATGCTGGGTGAGAGCTTCCTCTCTCATATCCTCCGGGATAGCCTCCAAGAACTCAGGGTCGATACCCATGCCAGTAATATCCATTTCACGTCCTCGAATCATAACTGTTGCACGTTCAATAGGTGCTTCTGAAGGACCAGCTTCCGCCGGCTCAGCAGGCTGGGTAGTCTCAACCCCTTCCATTGCCTCTCCTCCTGTCTCTCCAGTTCCTTCAGGCTGAATAGTTTCTGGCGCGTTAATAGTAGTAGTCTCAGCGGCACGCTCCTCTTCCTCTGCCCTGGCACGTTCAGTTGCCTCTTTCTCCTCAGCTTCCTTGCGAAGCTTTTCTTCGGCTTCCGCTTTCTCCTTTGCAATTTTCTCCTCCTCTTCTTTTTTCTTTCGTTCCTCCTCCAGTCTTTGTCTCTCCTTTCTCTCCTCTTCTTCCTTTTCTTTACGAATCTTCTCTTCTTCAATTGCTGCAGGGACAAGACGTGACAATATAGTATTAACGACCCTCTGAGCACTATCGTCGACCCTGGCGCCAAACAAAATACGAGCTTCCTCCATCCAACGACCACTTGTCGGGCTTGGTTCGAAACGGCCAACCTGGCTAGGATCGTCTCGGTGATGCCTAACCGGCTCGTGAGAAGGTCGGAAATTTCCGAACATTGATCGAATCTCGCGTTGCATTCCATGGGGGAAGCGGTGGCCATGGGGATGGGGAATGGTGGCTTGAATCTGGAAAGCACCGTTCGGCATAACTCCTCCGCGATTCATAATATTCATCAATGTGCTGATCATGGATACGGGGCCGTTGTCACCATGCGCTATGCCACTGAACGCAGCCTGGGCCCATTCACCCATGTACTCGTGACGGTGAGGGCTATGTCGATGAGGCACTGGCTCATTGTCGGCTTGTTGGAGAAGCGGGTTCTGTTCACGATTGCCGGTTGGACCGCGTTCCGCCGCGGCGCCCATATAGTGGCGCGATCTTGCGGGTCTCGTCACTACACAAAATAGTTAGCAAAGAGTTCACTAGTTTTGAGAAGGGAAGCTGTACTGAAAACGGGCGGATCACGAGGAGCGCCGCTTAGTGTAAACCATCCACCTGTACCCCGAGGTTGAGCCCGTGTCATAATGGGGGCATCATCACCTTCAGTCCACCCCCATGGAATACCTGACGCACCCTCATCTTCTTCATCATAATCCTCACCCATCATTGCTTCCTCCTCTTCGAGATCTTCGTCGTCCTCGTCGCCTTCCATATCATCGTCTTCGTCACCTTCATCTTCAAGGAATCCATCTTCACGATCATCCATGCCGTCGGGATCTTCGTCGTGGCCGACGCCCAGAGCACGAGCAATAGTCTCGAGGTTACTATCTCCAAGCATTCCCTCTTCCTCTTCCTCATCCTCTTGGTCGCCATCACTACCATCTGACTGCCAATCATCTTCACCTCCACTTTCGTAGTGATCGTGGTGGTGGTGGTGATGATGGTGATGATGATGATGATGCTCTCCGAGCTCGTCTATAATTTCGACTTCACCTCCATCCTCATCCATGTCTTCTGACATATCATCGTCGTCCTCTGCATCAGAGTCCGAGTCCTCTGGATGCTCGCCTTGTACGACGATCTCCACCTACAAGATGTCAGATTTGTTAGTGGGAGGCAGGCGGCTCTAGTTACTCACATCCATATCGTCTCCACCCTCCTCTTCATCTTCGTCACTGGTATCACTCTCATTTTCTTCTCCCATCTCCTCCTCCTCATACATTTCCTCGTCGTACATTTCCTCGTCATCTTCATCCTCATCATAGGAGCTGTGATCATCACCCATCTCGCCACCTTCAAATAGTCCCAGGGTTGAATTTCGATATAGATCCGGAGTTTCTTCTCGCATGTCCTCAATGCTTGAGATTGAGGAGGCTACCGAAATATCATCCTCATCAGTCGCGCCAGGGGTTGAGAGACCAGACGTTTCACTAAGATCAACTGCAGTCTTGGAGAGAAGTTTGAGAGGCTTTAGCATTGATTTGATGACTTTCCGAGAGTTTGGATAGTTGAGATCGACATCCGCAAGTGCGCTCGTAAGTGCTGCAATATAGTTCTTCTCAAGCATAATCTTGGCGAGATCTTGCTGGGATTTGTCGCTCTGGCCGACAGAAGGTGAAGCACATGGTGGCCGAATGGAAAGAACTTTGTAAAACAGATCACCAAGACTCGCCATCCTGGCGTATTTAATATCCAGAGGCTCAGATGACGAACAAGCATCCTTGAAGGACTTCAAGGCAGTCTCAAAGAAAAACTTTCTAACGAAAAGAAGATCGGGTTCATCCTCGTTGACAGATACTTCGCCCGATTGGGTGCAAAGTGAAACAAAGAGGTGAATGGCCCACTGGCTGAGCTTGTCTTTCGTCTTTTGCTCGATATCATCAGGAGCAGGCCCGCTAAGTGACTGCTGAGAAATGAGGTCATGTAGAAGATAATTGAAGATAGCTGAACGCGGTTTGGATGGCGTAATCGGTTCTCGAGGATCAGCCTTTCTGTTGAAATTGATAAACTCGACTTTGCATCGATTGTAGCAACAGAGAAGCTCCATAAGTGTCATCAAGATAAAGCATCGGTAAAAGAAGAATGGGTACTGCTCAGCCTTGAACTCAGGTTTTTCCACTTTGGCAGGTTCAGTAGGAGCTTTCGAGGCGGTATCAGCGCTCTCTGCATCCTCCATATGCGAATCTGCTCCTTCCTGACGGACAGCTTCCTCTTGTTTTGGTACTTCCTTCGGGGGCGTTACATCCTTCACGTCTTTGATCGCGAAAAGCTCCATTAGTAAGAAATGAATGACGCCGTCTGGTTTCTCGACTCCTGGGGGCCTAATTTCAAGAGCAGTCTTGATCTTTTCGGCGGGCTCTTTCTCCCCTTCTTTGCCTTCTTCGCGGTTTGCTTCATTTTTAGCGGACTCACTAGAACCCTCACCCTCAGCCTCCTGCTTCTTATCGGTGCCGCTTGCAGGCTTCTCTTCCGTTTTTGGCTGGTCGACCTCTTTCAACATCAGACCTTGATTCCTAAGGTGCGGATCGTATCGTGCAAGCTTGCAGAGATCAGTGACCACTTCAACAAAGATATCCGGATTCCTCAAGATCAAGTGACCGCAGTTTTTAGCGAAGGTGTTGGTGTCCAACTGTCTTGAGGGTCTCGCAGAAAATTGTGCGCGTATTTCGGACTTCATAACGGCCTTGAGAGTGTCATCGTCCTCTATGATATGTCTGAGGAGCAAGAGGATTGCAGGTTGAAGTCGATCAACGTTATTTCCTGCCTGTCGACGGTACATATGGAAAACTTTTCGCAAATTCCCACCTTGCACCATCTTGATAGCAAGCTCCCTTCGTCTGGTGAGAAGAACGAGGACACGAGTAACAGAGAGCGCTAAAATATTGTCCTCCTTATCAATGTCTGGAAGAATAGCAACAATCACGTCGAAGAGACTTTCTTGATCCTCGGGGGCAACTTTGATTCCAGTACTCTCAACAATAGTCTCTGTTTCGGCTTGGCCTGGGGTAAACTTGACCTTCTGCGGCTGCGCGTTTTCAGACAACAGCTTCTCCACCACAAGGAGAATGTTAGCGATCCATGGAGCACGACTCCCAGGATAAATTTTGATGAACCCAATAAGAATCTCAAGTTGTTCATTGAGATCTTCCACAGCAGCCTCATAGAATCGTTGGTTTTGAAGAATGAGTCCTAGCAAATGAGCTGTGGAGGCAATCGTCTTTGCTTTGGGTCTGAAATCATCATCCATTTGCAGTGAAAGAAGAGATTGCACAATAGTCGAAGCAACGTCTCTCCGTGTATCAGTAGACAAGCTCTCGAAAGCCGATCTGACCAGCTCGGCAAGTTCGAAAGTGATTTCTCCTTGAACCTGAAGCACATCCAGAGAACGGCCAACTAAGTTTTCACGGACACGTCCTCGAAGTTCGTCGAGATCTTCGATCGTAATCACCTTCTCGGTGGATGAGTCGGACCCCTTTACTCCAGTCTCCTTGGCTTTGCCTTTTCCACTATCGGACACAGTAGTTTCTCCAGGTGCAGGAACACCAGTCTCTCCGGAATCTCCAATACTCATCGCAGCATCTTCATCAGGCCCAGTTGTTTCGGCAGGTTCAGTGGGATGTGAAGGTGGTGGAAGTGGTGCCGTTGAAGACTCTGATGATTCCGCTGTAGTTGTAGGTGGAGGTGGATGTGATGCTGTTTGTGGTTGTTCTGGGGCCGGCCGCCCACTCGGTAGATCAATGTCGACATCTGTGCCATCGTCGTCATCGTCGTCGTCTTCATCTTCATCCATTGGATCAGGCCGAGGGTGGTGCGCAGGCCTTGATGATGAGCCAAGCGTCAATTCACCTCGCGACGACAACAAGTTTGCGGCGTCCACGACATCATCACATCTTAACAAGGCATCAGCGGCATCCTCACGGGGAAATCCCATTTCAGTGAGCTGCTTAATTTGTTCTTCTCGCGGCATCATGGCTTTCCAGGAAAGGATGTTTTTGAGACCTGACCTCTTCTCCAGTTCCTTCTTCGTGAATGCAGAACTCTCATGGTCGCCTTTCAAGATGATTCCGAGAATCTCGACAACAGACTTAACAATTGCCGACGTTGCCTTTTTCTCCATGGTACTAGCCTCCCACATTTCTTGCACAACTGGCAGGATGGAGGTTCTGAGCTCGACTAGAAGCTGACTGGTGTTAAAATAATCTGGTCGCTGATACTCTGCAAGGGATCGGTTGTGGAGCGCTTCAGATTGACTTGCATGTAGAACCGCCCTGTCGGAAACAAGATAAGAAAAGAGAGACAGGATAATTCTGATACCGCCATATGCATGCGCCATTCGCTGCTGATCGTCGTTGCTAAGGTTTTCGGCATCGTCGGAAGCAGGCAGATCTTGCAATTCATTCCAAAAGGTTCGAAGTATCTTTTTAATCACATCAAGACCGCCCATTTGCTTGAACGTGACCAGAGTAGTCGTTATAACGAACGGCTGTCGTTCCGGGGGTGTATTCTTGGGCGTGTTGAAGTAATCGGGAGCAACACCCTCTAACAGTAGAGACATCGTAGCAGATAGCATGACAATCCAGTATCCGTACTTGTCTGTGATCGAGTCCGATGATTCTGTTCCCAATAGTCAATCATTACTAGTACTTTTTCAATTTTATGCGGGAACATACCAATTCTCTCCCACGTAAGGTGTTTGTACATAGAACTGCCAATCGAATCAACAAGCTTAAATGCAAGGTATTTGTGCAGAGTATCATTGCTTCGACGAGTGATTACACATTTTGCGAGGCCTGAGAATTGGTAAGCTTATAATCAATTAAAGGAGGCGGGAAAAATACCTTGTAAGAAAGGGTTGATGGATGTTGGGGACTGGCCGATCAAGAATCGAATCGTTTTCACATTCCTAAACCATGAGGTATTTCCATCTTTCTCTACCACCGCCTTCTGAGCCTCTTTCTTTTGTTCACTTGACAAAGATGTCTCCGCCTTGTTATCACTAGACCCGGAAGAACTTGGCTGGGGTACAGCTGCTTCTTCGACCGCAACTGCGGCATCAGCCGCCGAGCCCTTGGTGCGGGTAACCTCATCCCAATCCGCGGGGATACCCTTCTGCAACTGTATTTCTTCCCAGACGCATTGTCGCTGCAATGAACCTAGCTTGATAATCAAACCATCCTTATCCTGGTGCTGTGCGGTTTGTAGAAATACTTGGACGCTCTGCCGTACATTGAACATTGATTGATGATATAAATCTTGTAGGAGAAAACTGAGAGCATGCATGGTAACAAGATCTTTGACAATTGTTGTTCCGTTTGCCTTTACGTTTTCAACGGCTTGCCTCTCCGCTTCCACTTCCAAATCATCGTCAAATCCAAGTACAACCTGTCCGATGTCACCAACAGGTTGGCCTCCCTGTAGACGAGGGGGTGGTGGAGCCGCATTCTTGGAAGTTGGGTTTGTCAGGGGTGCAAAAAATGGCTCCTTCCTGTTGTGCTCAAGGAATGGTTGCAATTTATCAGCTGCCTTTTGTGCACTGGTAAATACCGCTTTGAGGGAATCAACCAGGTTGCTCTCGCAACATAAGTGGATGGCACGACATAATGTCTGGTTTGCCTGACTGGTTGCAAAATCGTACGGAAGACTAGGAAGCCAAAAGAAATCGAGAAGTTTATCCAGGCCGCCTCGACGGAGAAGTTCGCGGGTTTGGGTAGTGTTGGTGATGAAGCCCTCGAGATATCGAGCCGCAACATCGATGTAATCGGTTATTGGGAGTAATTTGTTGTCTGCACCCGCTTCTTCATACTTCAGATCGGCCAAGGTGACTAGACCGGCTGGAGCACCATCCGAGTAGGTTTCCCCCATCGTCACTGTTGCTGACACAGCATCAGCATCACTCATTTCCACGTCTTCTCCGTCATTACCCTTTGTGCCACTGCTGCTTGATTCAGAAGTTTCCGTGGATTTTGCCGTCGAATCTTCCAGAGCGTATCCAGCCAATGCCTTCCGACCACCGGACACCACGAGCCCACCTTGCCCATCATCCAGCCAAACTTTCGCACCGACTCCATGTTCAATCGCATACTTTTTCCCAACTTCAATAACCCTATCCAACATATGCAGAGTCGATTTCAGGACGCTTTCACGCAAGTTCGGGTGATGTCGAACAAGTTCGTCGAATTGAGTACCCAACAGATTATCGAGTTCTCCTTCAATCAAAATCTTCACATGTGCTGGGCTCTCAAATATTTCAAAAAACGAATTCAGAGCACCTGAAGCCTGAATGAGGTCAAGGCCCAAGGGATTGAGACAAAAAGCACCCAATGCGGTAGGGATAGAACCAATCGCATCAGCAGATGCCATGATGCCCGAAACTGCGGAAGGGACGTTCTCAGAGAAATCCGCCTTCGGTTTGGTCTCCTCAGGATCGCTCTCAACAGGCTTGTCCGTATCTGCCTTAGGCTCATCGGGAGCTCCACCGTGTGGGACAACCACAGTTGACTGTTCTGCTGAGCTTGAGGAGCCTGGTTGGGCCTCAGAACTGCGCTCTTCTTCCTCTTTCTGTTTTCTAGCTTCTTCCTCCTCTCTCTTCTTTTTAGCCTCTTCATCTTTCTTCTTTTTGGCCTCTTCTTCCTTCTTCCTCGTGGCCTCCTCCTCAGCTAATCCCTTCTTACCGGTGATTGCTTCCAAAAAGGAATGGGTGATGTGAGCTTCATGAATTACTGCGTAGCTAGTAGGTTCATTATGTATGAAGGCACTGATCATTCCGACAACTGTACTCCAGATGTGACTACCCCAAACAGGTCCTTGACCAATGACCAATTTAATCGCCTCCAATAACTTTGGATTATCGACAAGGTTCCGCAGTAACCGATCAACACCGGCACCAGACTGTGCCATCATGTGTTGCATGAACTTGGTAACCATTTTAAGGGTTTGTTGCCGATGATGACTGATCTTGTAATCCGTTTGCTCGGTGCGATAACTATCCGAAATGCCTCTCCCTTGTTTCACTTCCTCCAGACCTTCGTGAGTCTCATGGGATGCAAGGTCAACAACCGCCTCTAGGCCCTTAGAATCGGCAAATGTCTGAAACGCATTCTGGACACTGTAAAGAAGCTGATCCAACAAGCTAAGAGCCTTTGGAATGTGTCGAAATGCCCTCTTTGTTCTGAGATTAACCAAATCAACGAGGATAGGAATTAGCCCAGCCGAGACAAGTAATGAACCAGTATGACTAGTTGTGGGTAAAAGGCCGACTAGAGAAAATAGCGCTTCTCTCCATTCTTCTGCTTCTCTATTTTCGTCATCACCACTCTCATTTCCCAGATCAACAACGACTTTCCGCATGAGGTATAGCAGAACTCCGTGGTTTACATTAACACTTAGCGCTGCGCAGACATCTGCTGTTTTCGTTTTATGTCGTGCCAAGGCTTCCAGACCACCAAGTGCCAAAGTTTGCAGCCACTTAGGAATTTCTGCGCCCTTTCCCGGTTTATCTCCACCTTGGACTAACTCAGCCAGTTGGTACGCCAATTGCAACCTTCGCGGCTCATCCTGATCGAGCAGAAGAATCTTCTGCTGAAAGTGTTGTTCGTTGTAGACATAGGCCAAGTTTGTCAAAGCCAGTATGCGAACCGCAAGAATCTTTCGCCTGGTTTCGACATCACCAGTAAGAGCCGATGCAACCCGCAATCGGTGAAGAAAGTCGTAGTGAGATTCCGCAGGCAACTCGGAGATTGTGGATTTGACGATTTCCTCGAGATTTGGGGATTCCTTTATCCTGCTATAAGGCACCTCGAGGGTTTGCAAGCCACCTGTTACCGGGGGTTCTGGGATTTCTGGGGCCGCCACATCCTCTGCAGCGCGTGCCCGTGATGCAGAACTTGGTGCGTATTGGGTTGGTCCAGAATGCGTGTGTGTGTGATGCAAAGAAGATCGCCGAGCAGGAGTTGGCGTTGTTGGATCTTTGGGAATAAACGGACCAGTAGTGGGGGGAGGATTCTGTGATTTAGGATTGACATAGTAACTAATCCATGCGCTTCCCCATTCCTCCCAACTTCCTTCTTTTGATTCTTCAGCCTTTCCCTTTCCCTTATTTGTACTCAGACTTGCAACAGCATCAACAGGATTTTCACCCCTTGCCAACTGACCCAAATCAGATGCATATACTGGCAACACTGTCCTCGAAGATGCACTTTTGTCGCGTGAAGAGGCATTTGCAACACCGGCACTCTTCAGAAAAGGCGAAGCAAGAGTAACAACCTTATTCAGATTGATGTTGTAATGCGACGCTAGAAGTGTTGCTTGTGTTGTGGAACTACCGCCTCTTGTCCGAGAGGTGTAATATCTCTGGGCTAATCTCCATCCAAGGTTCAACGAGGAAAGAAGAATGTCGATGTCGGTACTGTTCAAGAGTTCGCCGATAAGCTGTCCGTCACACAAAAGCAGGTTAGTACACGACCAGAGAAGCACGGCAGATCAAACATACGCCACTGCTTGCATAAAGGCTTCGATTTCCACAGTTTTCGACCAAAAGTCTGGTGAAATCCAAAATCCCAATCACCAAATCCCGATCCGCACTCTCCCACGGAATCGTCTGGGGGCCATCTTTGAACTTGTATTTATTCACCTGCTCCTCCAGAATAGTATCGAATCTATTGAGTAATGGAATCCAGTGATATAGATCGCCACGGGGAAATGGCCACTGTCTAGGAAATGTAGATAGAAACAGTAAAAGCTCGGGAATCGGAATGGAGGTAGCTGTCGTTGTGAAGTCGCGGATAAAAGGGGACTATTTGCACTTCATCAGTAGCGTCCTCTGTGAATGGGAAACTCCCCGAGGACTAACAAGAGTGGCCTCATGCTTGGCCGTAGCTGTTTTTTTGATCTTCATGATGAAGGATCTTATGGGGTGAACACCGAAAAGTCTCCCTCCACCTCGGCCCTAGCGGGGAAAAAATGGCCGCAGAGCGTACACAGGGCGCGAAGCTGTTTCTATAGCCTCAACTCGATCAAAGAGGAAATGGCTGATGGATTAGAGTGAGTATGGTGAGTAGATGGTATGGGTATGTTCGTGATCTAGCTACTGCTTGCAGTGCACAAGAGATGAATCGGAGTTTTCTAACGAATGAGTAAGTAGCTGAACTGGCTGTAGACGTCAGTAGAATTAGTATGCTCGTGAATCACGTCACGATGGAAATAAATGGCGGAGAGAGCGCGTGAGAGAGGGAGGGACGGATTAGGTGAGAGATGGCGGGGGTGGGGATGAGATGCGGGTATCAACCAAATCAAGCGCAGTAGGAGAGTGCAGTCTCCGACGTGCCGATATAATGTGAAGTTGTGATGGTAGTGGGGTAGCTGGAAGAAAGAGAGTTGATGATGGTGATGATGTAGGTGGTATTGCGGAGGGATGTGTGTGCAGGTGGGAAGATTGGTTAGCGAGTTGCTAGCGAACGAAGATTTGGTGGTGGTGACGAGAGAGTTGCAACTTGCACACCCCAGCTACTCTTGCAGTGTACCAAGACGGTAGGTCTAACAGACGAGCTATGAGTCTACGAAGAAGAAAAAATTGCTGCATCAATAGAGTGCTTTCCCCCCCCATCCGTTTGCAAACTTTGCATGAAGTTTGGGTTTGGAGGAAGTAAATCCTGTGGTTTGGATGCCTAGCTCAAATGACTCCATCACAGCACCCCGCCGCAACTCACGCATAAGGGCCGGGTAACCAACAAAGGGGTTTTGCTTGTATTGAGCCTCCCCTCTCTCTCTGTTTTGGTTCGTGTCGTGTTGTGTCTGCTTGTGACACAGCGGGAAGACTTGTAGGGAGGCTCGGGACGGAAGTGACCGTGATTGGTCTCACCTCTCACCTCAGATATAAAAGAAGTGGCTCGATTCGCCGCCAAAAGCCTAAAATAACAATAGCATCCTGTGGCACTGGCTGCCAGAGCGATGAGCTCGCATGCACGGTGTGTTGACGATGTGTTGCTTTCTTTAACAGCATGAGCAGCCACCACGTAACTAGAATTACTTACTCTACGTGCCGTGATCTCCTTCTCCCGATCTCTCACACACACAGAAGCTAAGAAGAAGAAAGCGGGCGCTGTCTGACTTCTACTGTTTATTTGCGTACTTCGACAACCTGGCTGGAAGCTACTGCTGGATACATAGCCGAGTAAGTATTTTGCAAAGCCGTACTTATTTCAATAATTTAGTCTGTATAAAGCCGTGGCCCCGAGTAATTTCAGTTTAGAGTATTCAGTAGGTGGCACGACGGAGATGTTTTGAAACTCGCTCACCCTTTTCACCCCCGGATTAATCTCAAAGCTCAACGCCTCTCCTCCACAGCACTGCCACTCCCTACTTTACCACTTCCACCACCCACCACCGGCACCACCACCACCACCACCACAACAAACACCACCCACCACCACAAACCTTTAACACCTTTAACACCTCGCACTTGCATCTTTTACCCCCCGCCAGTTCACCCGGTTTTAATAGACCGCCTGTCCTTGTCCTCTCCGCCACAATGGTCGACGGAGCCGCAACAGATGCCCCTAATGTTACCGAGGAACCTGCAACAGAGAAGGGGCAAGAGAAAAGACTGAGCAGCGTGCAGGATTCGCTAAAGTCTGAGGTCCATGTTAGCACAGTTACTGAAATTGAAGATGACAAGGTAGGTGCACACACTGCATTCAATGTCTTTTCAAGGAGGGCGAGACATAGTATATCTTAACGACTTTGTTCGATGCTCTCGTAATTTTACCACCACATTTTGCTATTTATTTCCCATTCTCACATGTGCGCTCACGTTGCTATTTACATCAGAATACCCCCCAAAGCATGAATGTTGGAGCAGAATTCGAAGCTCTTGGACGAGCTGACGTGTGTTATTATTTACAACAGGATAGCAGCTCAGAGGATGGTTTTACAGATGCTCAGGAACTATCGGCCTCATCTCCTCCTCCACCTCAAGCACGCAGCTTAACTCGAATGTCACATTCTACTATCTCGTCGGGGCATGAAGCACCTCAGTCTCCAGGGGCAGCATCTTTTACAATTGACAACCGGAATAGTCAGTCTTCCGTAACGCCCCCAACAACAACAAATAGCTCAGTGCTGGAGAACGGTTCTGGGGTGGTGAAGTCCCCGACCAGACGGATATCAGCAACATCTTTGGATGAAGTTTCCCTGATTGATGAATTACCCCCTTCAAAAGCGGTTCCAGCCGTAACTCCCGATGGACCTCCTCCATCACCCTCTCCTCCTCCTCCTCCTCCTCCTCAGCCTGCTACTTCATTGGTAGAGTCAATCGCAAATAGGTTTTCCAGAACCTCGGCGAGCCCTCTGCCCCCTCCTGCAAATCCGCCGCCGCCAAGAAGAAAGCTTTCGTCGCCTTTCCTCCCCACGCAGCAGCCCATTTCCCAACCCCCGCTTCCTCCGCCTCCTGCACCGAAACGATCCCCGTTTAGTTGGCTGCGTTCCGGCTCGAGCACCCCGGCTACAGCTCCTCCACCCACAAATTCGCGAAGGGGAACAACATCGTCGTCGTCGATTAGCTCCATAGCTGGTCTCGCGGCACTTTCTGCAGCTATACCGGCTAATAATGACCTCCTGATTCACCGGATGGGGACCAACAGAGACCCTGAGAAGGAAAAAGAGGAGCTTCAGCGAGGAATGGACAACTTACGGGAGAATTTCAAAAAGTTGAGAGAAGCACGTACACAAAGCGTGGAGTACTCAAGTGAGGGTTCTGCGAGAACAAGCAAAGGTTCGATTCTCCTTTTGGGGTCAGCTATGAGAGCGAAACTCAGCATTTATCCAATAGGTCCAGAAGACGCGGCACAGGCTCCAGGCTCCCCCGGAAGCTCACGGTCAATTGCAGCTTCAACCAAATCCGAAGAAGAGATTGATTGGGATTTGTGGCAGGCTGTGGTAGATGATGCATATAGCGTTGCTTCGGAAAAACCAACAGAGCTGAATCGAGCTATCCAGGCCGGTATACCACCAACTCTTCGTGGAACAATATGGCAAAGCTTGGCGGCCAGCAAATGTCTGGAATTGGAAGCTATATACCGCGAAGTTATTGCCCTTCCAGGAACAGCTACAGCTGAGGATGCACGACCTATGTTTGGTAGTTATTGGCTTTGGGACCCCTCCCCTGCTTCGAGCCAAGCGTCTTCTCCGAAGTTGGGATCTCGTTCGAGTCCACGGCTAGACCCCAAAAGCAATGGACTTGGTAGTGGTCCAATGCGGTGGGGCAAGTCGGTTGCTCAACTGGAAAAGGTTATCAAGCGTGACTTAGGCGATAGAACCAGCTTCGGGAAATACAAGGTTGACCAGAAGGCTCTGTTGAACCTGTGCAAAGCGTACGCATTGTTCGACCCGGCTGTAGGATATACGCAGGGTATGACATTCATTGCGACCGTACTTCTGCTGAATGTTTGTTCCTCTCACATATTAACCATACAACACGCAGATACTGACCTGAACAACAGATGTCTGAGGAAGAGGCCTTTTGCGTATTTGTCAAACTTATGAACAAGTATAAGCTTCGAGCCATGTTCCAAGAGAAGATGAAGGGTTTGGAGCTTCGGCTTTATCAGTATGACCGTATTCTGGAAGACCACGAACCAAAGCTTGCAATTCACCTGAAACGACAGCATATTGAGTCTTCACTTTACGCCGCCCAGTGGTTCCTTACGCTCTTCACCTACAAATTCCCCCTGCAGCTTGTTCTGCGTGTTTTCGACTTGCTATTTAGTGAAGGACTTGAAGGACCGATTCTCAAGTTCGGGATTATTTTGATGAGGCAAAATGCGGAGAGGCTTCTGAGTCTCGAATTTGATGCTCTCGGCCCATTTCTGAAGGAGAAATTGTTTGACGTTTATATCGACCCAACCCCGTCCCTTTCAAGCGTTATGGAAGCTGGATTTTTTGGTAATGGCGGTGAGAAGGAAGTCTACAGAGCCAATAATCTCATCTCGGATGCGATGAACATCAAAATTTCGCAAGAGATGTTGGACTGCTATGAGCATGAATGGGAAGAAATCGAAAGGGCGAAGAGGGAAACGGAGGTTGAGATCGAGACGTTGAGAAGGGGCAACACGAATCTGCAGAACAAAGTCAAAAAACTGGAAGAGCAGAGTGAGGAGCTCAACCGGGAGTACGTGCGCATTGCGAGTTCGGAGGTCGGGCTTAAGGTACAGAATGATCAGCTTGCGGATGAGAACGAGGTTCTCAGGGCGAAGGTCGACACCTTGAGAGACATGGTGGATAAGCAACCGCAAGAGGTAGAGGACAGACTGAAGGGGGAGATGGAGCTATTGATGAAGAAGAATCTTGCGGTGCACCATCAGAATCAATCGCTTGAAGAAAGCATGATGGAAATGGAGAAGGAGCTCGTGCGCACGAAGATGCAGTTGGCTACGGTTGGTTTTTCTTTCTCTTCAGTTACCACACGGGACACGGGCAGATATACTGACGTCATGCCCAGGTTAATGAGGATTACGATTTGCTGAAGAATAGGTGGCACGATTTGAGGAAGGCTTTGGGTGATTAAAAATGCTGAGTCCGAGTCTTTAGGGGCGGGTGTTACTAATTCTATGTACCTTTTTTTGCTTTCTCCTTGCTTCATCCATCATCGACTACCATTTTTGTTTGTTCTTGCTTCACAGCGAATGTGCTCCACTACAACTACTACGAGTGTCGTACCGTTGGAAAATTTGTACACTCTTCTCTTTTGTTATTGCATCAGCATCGTCGTCGTCGTAGCATCGTTCGACCAGAGTGTTTGATACCCTTTGGCCGGGTCCTGTATTGCATTGCATATCTATTTATCGTTTTGTTTTTGTTCCTTTTTTCTATTGTATTGGTCGTCATCATGCTATGACTGGGAATGAGAGATGATCAAGGTTGTTATATAGTGACGGGGTTGACTATAAATTACTGAGGAAAGGGGGGGAGGCTTATAGAAGAATTCAGCAGAGATCTGCTCGGAACCTGCGCTTGTTAACTACTGTCTTTGCCGATCGACGAAAATCCTGGGATCGAGAGCACTTGAAACTGTAAAAATATGAGCTCTCGATATTAGTGGTTGGTCACAGCTTCTCACTCACTAGGTGACAGGGGATGTGTCGCCACACACCGGATCCGGCCATGCAGGATAAGAACGAAAATTGAGTATGGGATTCGGTGATCAACATCCACACAAGAACCGCAAATCAGTGATTTTCGGCATACCCCTACAACCGTCATACTTACCGTCATGACTCTAGCAAAGTGAGCATCGCTGTTAAGTCTCGATCGCAATCAAACGCTGGGGTTATTATTTCAGCGTAGGGCGTGAGATGAAGAGGAGGATTCACCGCAGCGAGTGAGTTTACATGAAGCAGTCCATCAGCCAGATAAAGGCTTCATATATGGGCTTTCATCAACGCAAGCAGGCTAGTGTAAGTCACTCTAAACGGAGGTCAGAGGTAAAGTATCCATATTTATCCCATAAAATAATATCTAAAACACCCACGAACAAAAGCCGTCTGATAGACTACAACCAATTGCATATAACAAAACGGCAATAATGCAGATAAAACAATCTCCACCAAAACTAGTTCCCATTAACATAAACCTGTCCATTAGGACGCTGCTTAACAATATCACCGTCAAGATCCCGTTTCTCGACCTTCTCCGAAATTACTTGGCCATTGGGCCGCTGGGTGCATGCATCCTCGATGTCGCGCTTCTCGGGCGAGGAGATGACCTGGCCATTAGGAAGCTGAGTGCATACACCCTCCAAGTCCCGCTTCTCAATCCTCTCCGAGACCACCTGGCCATTGGGGCGTTGGGTACATGCTTCCTCCAGGTCCCGTTTGTCGATCTTGGAGATCACCTGACCATTCGGAAGCTGAGAGCAAGCGCCCTCGGTGTTGCGCTTCTCAACTCTTTCAGAGATTACTTGGCCGTTCGGACGCTGAGTACATGCTCCTTCGAGATCCCGCTTGTCGAATTTTTCGGAGATCACTTGACCGTTTGGAAACTGGCTACAAGCTCCTTCGGTAGGAATTTTCACCTGGCAGCTGGTGTTCTCAATTAGCGGCGGGAGTTCACGCTTGTCATGATCGTTATCGGTGATCAACTCGACAACCTGACCGTTCTCGAGCTGAGTCAGGGCGTTTCCGGTTCCGGCTCCGATTGGGGCAGCAAAGGAAGAGGCGGAGAAGGCGGCAATGGAAAGAAAGAGGATGGAAGAGATCTTCATTTTGAATAGAAGAAGAATTGTAGAAAGAGAAGTTGTGGTAGAAGAGTTGCAGAAAGAGAGGTTATGGTAGAAGAGAAATAGAAGTAGAAGTTGTAGTAAGACTTGAGAAGGAAGATGTGATATCGAGAAGAAATGGAAAGAATAACCCAGTGGGGAAAAGACGTTGTTTAAGTAGTACGCTGGAAGTTTCTCCAATCTGGACTGAAAATTAATGTTGGCCAACAAGTCGGGGTTGAAATTCATGGGTGGTCACTGGGGTTTACATGTTGGGACTAGAAAGCTGCGGGAACTCACCAGAGTCTATTGACGGTGAGATAGATATTGGCTTCTACTCTATGTACACTGAAGTGAGGGATAACACGACTCCAATCACAGGGACGGCATCACGATGGTCACTAGAGAATGTGGGCACCCAGCAAAATCCAAAATTCACGTTCAAGAAATCTCACCCTTTTAGCCAACAGCGTAATCAGCTATAGATCTACCAGCAACTGTGCGGTAAAGAGTGGAAAGTCTCACTTAGACTTCTTGGGACCCACATACTCTAATAGTGATGGGTATGAGCTGAGTTAGCTCGCCCCAGCTCAAGTCTGAAACTAAAAAAGCCCGACCTTGACTCAAGCTTTGCCGGATGTTTATATGAACGTCCCGGTGGCTGATCACCCCGGAAAATAGTTTTCGAATTCAGGGACTCGGGATTCTGTACAGTAGGCCCGAGCAACAGACTCCGATACCGGATACTGTTTACATCTGATATTCCGTGATATTGGCCGACAGTATAATGCATTTTTTCGATCTGCGTGGAAAGTCAACATCCAGTTGTAATACTTTGAAAGCTCGAGCTTAGACTCAAGCTCGCGTGAGCCTACCCCTCATGAGCTGAATTGGCTCGAGCTTCATCCCCAGGTTCGACTCGAGCCGACTCACGTCCAACATTAATTCTCTATTGACGGACACTATAATGGATCGCCATAGAATAGAATTTGTTATGCAATACATAGGTTTGTGAACCTATGGTTTCCTGCTAGCACTAGGAATGGTAGACATGTGGGAATACGCCGTATGTCCTCATCGGATCCCCAACAACTGCCGTGGTTTTCACCATCTATTACACATTGCTGCCTGTGCTCCTAATTCTAGCTCAACGCTAACTGCGGGGTAACTCTTTTCACAGCGGTCATAAATAAATAAAGTTCTCACTACTGTGTGGCACCCACAATAGAATTTGTCGCTGCCGAAAGCTGGGGGAAGTAGGTTCTTCATAAGATATCACGCTTCTAGGAATGGTGTGACGCTAGTCACCGACAGTCACTGTGATTCGTCATAGGAATACATGAGTTTTTAAATCATAGTTAGATACAAGACTAGAACGGTTGCCCTGCCAGCACTATAATCTGTAGCACCTCTCTTTAGAGTGAGAACTCAGTATCACGTCTCTCTTGAGCCTTCGATCATTGCCGTGATTTTCTCCGTCTACTTCATCGTCCCTCGTCCTAGCTCAAAGCTAATTGCGAGGTGACTTCATTTCACGGCGATCCAGAATAAACTTCCTCTCCACAAGGAAACCTTGCCACCCCCACCAGTAAACTAAATCTTTATCATCGACAGTAGGGCTGGTCAGTGGTATCATGATAAGTCTCTAGACAATAATTAATCCCTATCCAACAAACTACCAAGCCCAAGAGCCGAGAAACGATTGCAGTGTACTACCCTCTGGAGAAAAGCTTTGTCACCATAGTCTTTAGGTAAATTAGGTAGTGCTTAAGTAAGTTATGCAGGGCTGGTGAGCTATATAGTTACCCGTGACCAGCCTCCAGTCCAATCATGTACACGCACTCGGAATGCGCGAATTCATACCCCGCAACACTGTCGATGGGGCACATCACACCCCGATTGATAACTAGCGCACCACGATTGATAACTAGCGGTGACCGAGTGAATTTGTTCAGAGTGAGAATGCGGATGATGTTGGCAAGTGACCACCCAGAGATAAGAGTTTGGACCGGTGGGAAAGAAACCGCCATCCAGGATAATGATGTGATATGAGGCTATGATTGAGGCGTGCGTCTTTTTTGTTAAGATGGAGTGGTTTTTGGCGGTTTGCTTCGGGATCGAATACGCTCTGTGATAAGCTTAGCTTATTATCCTGAATTTGCCACCACCTTTGCAAAACTTACTTCTGAGATCGTCAACTTTCATAGATGCCCCCCAACTCGGCCGGTAGAATGGAGATGAAGTTAAGGAAAGCTCGGATAACGGAGCGACAAAGGCCGTCGAAAGCCACCGGTACTTGCTTGGATCGAATCGAAAGAACATCAGATATTGCATTGAGGCGACTGCCAAAACAATCCCTCTTCCTCCTCGAACGGTGTGCACTAATAAAATGTTGGGACCTGCAGTAGCTTCCAATCCCACCGACCTCTCGCGCGGGATGCTCAATGACTCTGAATCCAACGTGAAGAGTCTTTCCAGCTGGACGTTGATAGCCGTCTACTATCGGTTTGAAGCGGAAAGAACTTACTAGAAGGTCGAGAAGGTCTTGCTGATATACTTATACCTGACGAAAGGCGGTTATTGCCGGTAGCACTTGCCAGCTCGCTGGGCTCGTGTAACGCTAAAAATAATGTTCGGGAATACCCGCACGGCATGGTAACTTTTCGTCTATCTGTTCGATCTCTTGCATCAGCCTGCATTGGATGAATACTTGGGTACAAATGGCAATATAGGTGGTCTCCGCCTGCATGCATGGCTGAAACGTGAGAAAGTACGGACCACAACCCCGCCTTGGTACCTTATCCTGATTATGCTCCAGAGGCTTGAAAGGGTATTTCGTCGGATATTTCTCTTATTTGCTCAACTGACGCATTAGTTCCAAATTGAAGGTCTATACCGAGTACCTATACTACAGCAGGCCGAATAGGGCACTACTGATACCTGAGAATTAGGTGTGATAGGTGCTGTTATTTCACCGTTCATCTCATTTTACACAAAAGTGCGCGTAGAATCGATGAAGTCCTACTAGCGTTAGTCGCGGCAAAGTAGTAGTAGGATCTGAGTCCATGTCTCAATTACCGCGAAGTGAACTTCAAGTATCGCCAAACGCCACGCCACCACCCGCACCCATGAAACAAAAATCGCCGAAGGTGGTCTTGCTTTTTCCTGCGGCAATACGATATCTAGACGTCATTCCCAGCGTTGATTATAACACCACTTTCGTCTGGGCCTCCCAATTTGGGTTCAAAAGAACCTTTTCTCGCCCTTAACCTCACACTATGGTTACCCCCACACGCAATTGCCGTCATATGTTGTACTATATGTCAGTGTTGCCGGTTAGCCGGCTTGGGAATCTAGGGGGAGACCGGGTAGACCTAAAGGATGGACTATCGGGGCCGGTGTGGGGTAAAATATGCATGGCAAAAGGGACAGCAGATCAATGATAGCAGCCATTAAGAATTTACCTTCGCACGAAAATGGGTCCAGTGTGCTCGCTTCTCCTCGCAGCTGCAGATGGAGACTTGCAAGATGTAGGGCGAGCAAGTGCGAGCTTGAGCTAAATCCGGCGGGGGTTTGGATTTGAAATCAGAGGAGGAGTTGAAAAGCGAGTATCTTGCCCCTCCATTCCTCCTCTTCCCCCTCTGCGTTATCAACACACTCACGATGTCCCGCTCTTCGACTTCGACTTACGCTGCGAGCTCCCACACGGAGAAGGATCTTGAGGCCGGAACAAGTCTTGAGGATATATTATCCAAGCGTGATCACAATGGTGGTAGTGGCGATTCATGCTACGATGAAGCCATTGTGCGGGTAACGACTACGGAGGTCGATGAACCCGAGAAGTGTGAACGCGAGCGCTACAATGTATTGAGCGTGACAAAACCGATATCGAAGACGCGGACGACGGCGGACCTGGAGGCCGTGCTGGGTACACCGTTTGAAGTTCGATGGGAGGACGGAGACCCCGAGTATCCCATGAATTGGGGTTTGGCCAAGAGAGGATGGATTTTGGCGCTGCTTGGGATGCAGACACTGGTTGTGTATGAACGCTGTTTGTTTTCTAAATATATTCGTTTCCACTGGGAGTGGGGTTTGAGGAACGCAATGTCCTGACTAGAGCGTGTGTTTTGCAGCGTCTTCTATTCAACTTCATATGTCTCGGGCAGGGCGGGGATGATGGAGGAATTCGGGATAAAACAACCGACGACGTTGATTCTTGGGATGACTACATACCTCGTAGGATTAGGATGCGGGCCGATGCTTCTAGCGCCACTATCGGAGTTATATGGACGGAGAATCGTCTACCTGGTCTCGCTGTTTGTATATTTCCTCTTTGTGATACCGGCATGCGTGGCCACAAATTTTACCACCATCCTCGTGGTTAGATTTTTCGCGTGCGTACCTGTGATATGGCTGCTCTGCCGGCGCGCTGACCTCTTTCCAGGGCTTTGGCCGGTTCAGTCACTCTTTCAAATGGACCGGGCACTGTGGGTGATATCTTCTCTGAAGAATGGCGAGCGTTAGCTTTCAGTCTGTTTTGGTACTTATAATTCAATTTTTATTCCTCTCTTTCTACTCACGTAACTGGGTAGTCGGTAGACATATGCTAAACTTCGTCCTTAAACAGTTTAGGTACATATATCCCTTCCACTATATAGTTTCCTGTCGCTAATACAGGGTGAACAGCACCTATGAATGGTCCCGTTCTTGGTATGCTTCCTAATACTCCCCAGTCAACAGCATACACAACTAACCAGGACACCCCAGGCCCAATCGTCGGGGGTTTCGTTTACCAAAGCCTCGGATGGCGTTGGAACAACTGGCTGGTACTAATCTTGGCGGGAGTCTTTGGACTACTAGGATTGACACATCCCGAGACCTATGCGCCAGTGCTACTCCGGCGACGTGCCGAGAAGCTACGAAGGGAGACGGGAGACGAGAGGTACATGTCACGGTTTTGTTACAAGGACGGGGAAGGAGATGTACTGGAGCTTGTGGTTCTCAACTTGAAGCGTCCAGTGATAATGTTATTCACTGAACCTATGTGGTATATACCTCCCTACCCCTCGCGGCTTGCGCTTGTTAACATCCCCGTGTAGCATCTTCTGGTCTATCTACGTCGCCGCCATCTACGGTATACTATACCTATGCTTCACCGCCTACCCAGTCGTCTTCTCCGAGATCCGCGGCTGGGGGCCAGGAATATCAGGACTCGCCTTCCTGGGCATCGGCGTGGGAACAGTACTCGCGGTGGCATCAGAACCGCTGAGTCGGAAGATATATAACATGCACAGCATTGACCCAGACACCGGCAAGCGGCCGCCAGAGGCGCGGATCCTGGTCGTGTGTATTGCGGCTGTGTTGATTCCCATGAGCATGCTGTGGTTCGCCTGGACGTGTGTGCCCACTAGCATCCATTGGATTTACCCAATCCTTTCAGGAATCCCGTATGGTCTAGGAAATACGTATGTGTTTTTGCACGCGAATAATTATCTGGTCACCAGCTATGACATATTTTCAGCGAGCGCGTTGGCGGGAGGGACGATCACGAGAAGTGTTCTCGGTGGTGTTATGCCGCTGTTTGGACCGTTGATGTATCACAAGTTAGGCCCAAATTGGTATGTTCCCCACTTTTTGAGAAGGGAAAGGAAAGAAGGGACTGATGAGTTATGTAGGGCAGCAACATTGGTAGCGATGTTAGCAGCAGTATTGGTGCCGATTCCGTTTGCATTCTATAAGTGGGGGAAGATCATCCGGATGAAGAGTCCAATGTTGCAGAAGCTCCAGAAGGAGAAGGCAGAAAGGGGAGAGGAGTAGTAAGTAGTCGTGGCTGAAAGGAAGATGGACGGGAAATTATTTTGGCTTTTTTTCTTTTGGGAGTTCAGCATATATATTAGGCGTACAGTGTATATATTCACACCTACCGTAAAACCTGGTCCAACTCGTTACTTTTGAAGTACGTGCAGGTTACATACCCGTCACCAATAGCAACTTTTATTCACCTTGACGCTTGAAGCCAGATGATTATCCGTCGGGGCTCGCATGCGCAACTAGACAAATGGAGACGACGGATTATATTAGGTCCCCCATGCAATATTAATCTGCACGTACTACAAAGTAACGAGTCAGATCAGATTATACAGTACAGTAACTACAAGTAGAGAGAATTGGAGCCACGAAGGATAAATCCAGACGAATTTGGAGCACGAGTGACGGTACGTGGTTCGCAGTTCACCGATGGGCGGCGGCGGGGTAGTATACTCCACAAATCCACTCCGTCGATGGATCCACTATAGATCGCAGCATGGGGTTCGAATTACCACATATGTAGAACCGTCTGGGGGGTCCTACATTCACTCCCGAGGATAATAGATTGCTTACTCTATTGCACAACAGTAAAACTTTGAAAGGGTATTTATAACCAGGCTCGTGGGACACCTCGCATTCGGCCCTGTTCGGCCACAGCCCTACACACGGAACCAGTTTCCTTCACCCAATAGTAACGCTGCCGGAACAATCCGCACCTAACCGTCCCCACAATGTGTACCGCCCCTTCACCTTCCGTTCACCATTCCTACAATCCACCCATAACAATGTCAACCCCAATAACCGGTACCTGCCTCTGCGGTCTCATCATGCTCACGATTGCAGCGGGCGCAACACCACTGAAACGCATGACATGCTACTGCCGCGACTGCCAAAAGAATTCCGGTGGGCCATACCAGACAAACGCGTTATTTAACACCTCCGAGATCACGATTTCCGATCCTGAAGGACATCTGAAGACGTACACAGTAGCTACCGGTACTATGTCGGGTCTTCCGAAAGAGAAGGGATTCTGCGGAAATTGCGGATGCACGTTGTTTACAAAACCTGGCCATCATAAGGGTGAGAAGACGGTGGTCAAGACGGGAATTCTCGATAATGGGTGAGTGATCTAAACGGGTGCAGGGGGAGGGGAGATGGCTGATGAAATAAAGGGCAACGAATTTGTTCCCGCCGGTTGTGGAGTTGTTTGCAAAGAATCGCCCAGATTATTGTCGGCCAGTGGAGGGGACAATGCAGTTTGAGACTATGCCTGGGCACTAAGAAGAAGGGAGGAGGGGGAGAGGAGGGAGAGATTTGAACATAAGTATATGTGTGTATTAAGTATTGCTTTCGATAACAATGACCTCAAGTCATGTAGTTAACCCCTCTATTAAATGTGGAATACGTAAAAATTATCAAACGCACGTCCCCTTTGGTGAAGATAAATAATGTTTAGAGCATAACTTCCGGACTGTTCCATAGCGGATGCTCCATAAACCAGTCAAAATTCACGTCAGCGCCCCAAACAGCACTGCGATTGAAGTGCAGAAGGGGGTCATCGAAAGCTTCGCCGCCCTCACATGCCACTGCTCTTGTCCCTCCACCGGACTGTTCTTTTGCATCTTGCTTATCTAGAATCCTCGTGTCAGCCAATAATCTCCGGACAGAGGGTGTAAGCCGTTGAGACCCACCTTCATCGGCCGAAGATATGATCTGATCGTAAAACACCTCCAATGTAGCTAAGCATCGTTTTGCACTTTCATACCGATCCTCCAGACCCCTCAAAATCTCGATACATTTCTTCCACGACACTTCTAGAGAGCCATAATCTGGCTCTCCTTCCAGCGCTGGACAAAGCTTTGCTGCAAGGAGCACGGTTGCTGCTGTGTACAAATCTGCAATACCAACTCAGCAGGACACTTCTTCAACAGATCCGCTCGTTACTCACAAAAAATATAATACCACCACGCTGGAACTGCACCAGTAAGGAGGTTATCATCAATGAGACCGATGGCTTCTTGAGCCGCCAAAACGCAAGAGACGGAGCATTTCAAGGCCAGAGATGCTTCCAACAATGTGGTTGTAATTGGAGGCTGTTGACCGAAATTCTGTTCGGGATATGTTGTTTGCGATTCTTGTATGAGGTTGATGAGAATGGGGCGGAAAAGGAGGATACGGATGTTCAGATATCTACATCCGTTGAGTTAATATTCCGCAGAAACTGCCTTAATCGCCTATACTGCGATTGGAACGAAGCTCAAATTACCATTGGGGGTGATTCACCTTGCGTGTAAAACGTTTGCTTGTCTCGTCGTGAATGAATATTCACCAACATACGGACGGTTGTTCTTATCAACTGGATGCAACCTTAGGAACGGAGGTAGTCCCCTTTGGAAATCAAGGAGCATCCTGTCCAATCTCAGAAGCGACTGATAGTAGTTATCGGCTTTGTCACCAATAGCAGTGGTTGCACAGCGACTGCCCGAAGAATCGTAAAAGATCGAAAGAATTTCGCCAAGTATATCATATAACTTCAGAGTGGAGATGTAAAACGACATTCGAGAAGGACGGTCCTCGGGCTGCTCACATGGTGTGTTTTCATTGCTAATAAACTCGTCGTCAATCTCGAGAGGGAGCGTGACTTGCGAATGCATTGATATCATGGAAGGACGACCGAATGTCATGGATACAACCCTAAATGGGCATTAGAAAGCAGATAAAAAGGAGATTATACCTCAAAAATCTTTGGACTGCAGCATGTTCGAAGGTCATCCTCACATCAAACTCACCTGTCCATTAAAATACAGCCATGCCATACTCTCCTCCAAACTTCCCTTTCCACAATGCTTTTCCTATTCTGACTTGTCGAGTCCAAATGCAAGCCCAGCCCCTGCGCCACCCGAATCGCCAATCCAACAACATTCCAGCATCGATTCGGAGATTTCGTCGACTGCAGATACTGTCCCATCAGAAGCAGCGCCTGCACCAGGTAAATAGACCCCGATCCCAGAATATCGACATGAAGTAATAATCTAGATCGTTTAAAGAACACATCAGACGATGAATCTCGTCGAGCTGATGATATAGATGAAGAAAACTGGCATCCAAACGCAAAGACAAGGTTCAAGATACATCTAAACATCCGTCCGGGAGGTTTGCCTTCAGGTAAACTATTCTGAATGGACTCTTCATTCGACGCCGAATACTCAAATAGCTGTTGGTACGTCCGCATAAAAGTAGGACGGTGCAGAAATGGATATAGAGAGTGCACCCAGATCCAGTAGCAGTCAACGAGATGGTCTGCTATACTCCGAGGAGGGAGAACAAAATCCTCCAGGTCTTCCAAGAATTCATCGTTATTCCTAGGCTTCCTTGGCCATGCAGCGTCCGCCTCTCCTGTTACCCCGGATGAAGTTCGTGAGGGAATCTCTTGTGGAGATTGCGAGCTTGTCCTTTTGTTGGCAACGGTCCGTTTGATTTGCTTCATAAATGATACGGTTGAAGAGCTTCCAAAGAAGCTTTCATTTTCGTCTCCTTCCGCCTCATCATCCCCGGTAGATGTAGTACCCATTGCATCAGCTCCATCTTTACCTCCTGCAGGCACCGCCGAATGTGATAGCCGTCGTGTTCGACCCTCATCAGGAAACGGTAATTCGCTAGGAGGTCCATGTATATACCCCGGACTCGGTGCAGCAATATGTAAACGACTTCCAAGCTGAGAATTTGAAGCATTGCTCATGTCCATGGGACTCAATCCCAGGGGAGCCATTGGAGGAGCGCGATCTTTTGCCGGATCTGTCCTGAGCATTGGTATATTGATCTCTGAACCTTGATGCGGGAGATGCGAGCGGGGCGATGCTTCATAGCGCTGATATTCCGTCGAATAGAAAGACCGTTCGGTGTTAGCTGTACCCTAACAACAATACCCACTTTTAGCACCTGTCCGATGCAAGCTATCATCAGGAAGCACCAATGTACCTGTAACACCACGCCTTCCCCACCACTACTGCTGTATCCCGCAGCAGCCTGCACGTCCGGTGTCGGGTTGGCATTACTCTCTAGCGATCGTATCCGGGTCTCCAATTCTTCAATATAGCTATTCCGCGCGCGGTTAATGGCCCCATCTTGCCTCCAGCGCTGCCAATCCTTCCCTACCTTTGCGGAACCGTCCTCGTCAAGTCACTCTGGTACGTGCACCTACCCAGACCTCTCCCCTTCCGCTCGCACGGTCCACAACTTGGCTTCACACCATCGCACTTGCTCTTTCGTTGACGGCACTCCTCACTCGTTACCTTCACGCTCCCACAATTAGATTGCAGTGTAGCAAAAGATTACTTCGTCGCACGCAGTCGCGACTTTCCTCCGCTTCACCTGACGCGTGTCTCCGCTTGCGGGTACGTTTGTTGCTGGTGGATTGTTTGCAGCAGCAGCAGCATGGGCGGGTTTGGGATTGTTCATGGACGGTGGATCGTGTGGTGGTTGACGGGTGTGGTGTGATGGAGCGATCTCGGAGCTCGGGTGTAATTCGGCCAGACGCCTAAAATGGAATAACCGTGTCGGCATGCCGTACCAAGCTTTCGGCTTTGCCCGCAAGCCCAACCTCGGCTAATGCTCACAGGCTCTCACTCACTATCTAGTATCGAGCAAATTTTTTCGCCATGTCTCCGGATTGTCAAACTGTACCCATTAACTTTAGGAGGCCCTAAAATTTGGTGGAAAGAAACCTTCGATAAGGTTTTACCGTGGACTACTGGCCAGTGCCCAGGTTTCGGCATCATTTCTATCTCCGGTACACCGAGTTGTGGGCCATGAGTGAGATCCATCCAGCCGTCAGCCGTTAGTAAGTTTTATGATACATGCGAAGGAGGTCTAAAATTTTATATGAAAAACCCACCGTGTGGGATGGTTGTAGTTCTATTACTGTTGATGGTAAGTATATTGCACAGGTTAGAACGTCATCATCGGTCACCTCAACTATGGTTCCCGTTCATAGCTCAAGAAGTCATTTCAGGCCGGTTCGCCAACGGAGTTGTTCCGGCACTTGGACATCTCGACCGTGAAGGTGGGTTTGCGGGACGAAGTTACTGGAGAATGGCGAAAACTGGTTGTATCATGATCACTCGTCCACACCATATCACATGACATTTTAGCTTGGTTCATTCACCAGCTGCATCAGAACCACGTCTGTCAGACGGCTGGTTTTCAAGTCTAAGCACCACTCTAGCTCATAAACAAATCTGTAGTGTTGGGAGGGTCGTTCTAGCCTCATCTGAAGGTACACCATACAAAATGACTACCGTCAGCCTCGACTGCCACAGTTCCCTGTCCTCTGTCCAGCATACACGTTTCATAGACAGCGTATATTAAATCAGAAGTAGAGTAATCTGTGAAACCACCCCTTCACCCTTTACCCCCCGCCAAACCACCTCATCTTACGGGGTATACCTAAAAGCCGGATGCGAATGCCCCAGCGTCGCCACCTCCGCCTCCGACTTCCCCTCCAACCTATAATCCCTTCTCCCCATATCCCTTTGCCTATTCTCCCACCTCAAATACCCCGTCGCAATCGTAACCACACACCACAGCAATATCCCGGACGCAAGGTTAATAATATGCCCGGTATTATACCCCGGCGCCTCGGAGGGGAGATACGTCCATGTCGCGACCAACCCACCCGAGGACCCCAACGAAACCGCAAATGCCGAGGCGATAGCACGCACCGTAGGGCCAGCAGAGTTATCGACGGTCCAAGAGATAAACACGGGGCTGGCGGTGAAGGCTCCCATAGTGACCAGGAACAGTGCAAAGTATTTGACTGCGATGATGTCGATGGTGTTTAGAAGGGCGAAGCCAGTGATAATGGTGGGACCCGCTAGGATCAGTAGGATTGGACCGCGCGTTTTGAGTTTGTCGGAGGTGATGGCGGAGATGATACATACGACTGAGCCGAGGACGTAGGGTGGGACTGTCATTAGCTGGGCTTTGATGGAGGTGAAGTTCATTGCTTTCAGGAGCGATGGCTGCGAGACTGTAAGCGTGTGGGTGTACTGGAGTGGAGGAGGGGAGTACCATGAATAAAGCCACCGAGTTCATACACAGCAGCGAACAGAAAAGTCCGATTGCCATCAGCCAGGTGTTGAGGTTGAGGATTGATGCAGAGAAGTGGCGGCGCTGGATTTTCTCTGTGGATAAAGCGAGTGCCTCGAGCTGGATCCGGCGCACGCCGAGAGTACGCTCTTCTTTGGTGAGGAAGCTGGCCTCGCCGGGGGAGTTTGGGAGGAGGAAGTAGCAGATCGCGGCGGCGATGATGGTTAGTGCTCCTTCGAAGAAGAAGATGTTGCGCCAGGTATGGACCATTCCCCACTTAGGGACTTGGGAGAATCCAGTAGCCATGAGACCTGGGAGTTCTTAGCTAGGAGCCGCAATACCGCAGAGGGGTACCCACCACCGAAGCCGCCAGCTACACTGGCCACGGACGCGTAAATTCCGACTCTAGTAACCAGTTCATGGCGGCGGTAGCTGTGACAGTTAGCACATCCTACAACCTCCACTCATCGTTGGAAACTTACAAAGTCGACAGGGTGTAAGTGATCCCCGGCATGATTCCAGCCTCCGCAACACCCAACATGACTCTCGCAGCCACAAGTCCAGTGTGGTTAGACACGAACGCAATGCAAAGCGTCGTCAACCCAAACAGGAACGTGATGAGGGCTAGCCAAATCTTTGGACCAAATCTCTTACAGAGCACATTTGCGGGACTAGAATCATCAGCCATCTTGCCACCTCCATTCAGGGGAGAAGAGAAACCCACACTTCAAATAGGACATAGGTGATAAAGAAACCCGTGAGGGCAATATTGAAGTCATACCCCTTCAGCACCAAATCTTCCTCCATCCCCATAATTTTCGCATTTCCCATATTGCTCCTGTATCTCATCAGCACCCCCCTCCCTCCTCATCTCCGGGAGATTAACATACCGATCAATGAACGCCATAAGATAGATCAACGTAACCACGGGCAAAATCCACTTATCGAACTTCCCCCTCATTCTCTTCTCCATCTCCCGATCAAGGGAGTCAAGCTCACTCTGGAGATCCTGAGCGTCCAGCGATCCAAGGTTCGTTTTGATGCCATTTTCGATATGCACTAGTTCCTGGTCTTTTCCTTCCATAACAACAGGGCGCTGGAGAAAAGAAATAGTAGTATACCGCGGAATCCGTGCGTCTTATATACCACCTCGATCCCTAAGCAAGAACTGAGGACAGGTATCTGGGGTATGGGGAAGGTGGGGAAAGATGGTGCTGGCGTCATGGCCAACCGCTCGGTGTCTCTTCGCTTGCACTGGTGAATGAGAAATCTTTAGACTAGCAAAGCCAACCACCGGCTAGCAGGGCGTGCATGTGGCAAGAAGCTTAATACCCCGGCTATGCATCTGAGGAAGCTCCGCCATTGGCCCTAAGCTCGGACCCGTTGCATGCATGCACGGAACCCATTCCGTCAAAAACGGGTGCGGTTCCGGGTTCATGTCTTTAGGATTTGTCCGCTCGTCCGGAAGACAGTGAATTACGGTTAATATCGCGGGCTAGTATGGTTGTCATTGGTTCATAAACGCGGAGAGGTTGGACACTGTTGTCTTGGCGCTCCCCCTTGTTCACCTATTAGGTCTAGACGAATGTGGAGTACGCACTTTACGGAAGCACCTTATTTCCCCGCAATCTTGTGGATTCGTGGTCGATTTGATCTCATATCAGTTATCAATTGACCGCCTACCGCATTATGTGCGGTCTAAAATAATTTGTATTATCCCAACATCGATAACCGTAGCCTCCAAAAAGGGCCAGATCTAGACCACGACCCTTCGAGTGTATTGTAATAGCAGTGGTGGTAGTTTTGGGAGATGTGTGCATATCTCTAAGTACATGGTATATCCCTCTGATGACGAAAACAACCGCCTTGAAATTGATAACGTTCTTGGAGACCTCCTCACCTCCCTCATCAAATGGATGGTAGGTGAGGAGGGTATGGCGGGATAATGATCCGTGACGGCAAAGCATGTACGCTCTTGCCATGGAGTCACGGATATGTGGTGCAATGAGACTCTTGTAGTTCGCTTTTGGGACAGAAAGTTATAAAGTGTTACTGTGTTGCATTGAAATAAAACGCTTGCCAATAAACTAAATTACAATTTCCCAATAAATCTCACCAGCTTGCGCCGAAGCTGTCCGCAACCTTTCTCTCCCTCACTCCCTTGCTTATGCCTCCTCCAACTTCAACAATGCATCAAGTTGCGTATTAGCCTATCACCATTCATTAGCCCACAACTCGTCTCACACTCATTGGGGAGACATACATGAGCAATAGCATCATGCCCAAACAACCACGGCTGAAACTCCTCATCTGACCACCTATTAGGGTTACTCTTCACAACCTTCGACTCCTTAGGTATTGGAGTTCCCGCCTCCTTCGCCGCAAGTTTCTCCATCGTAACCTTCATATCCGCATCACGAGCAACCTGCTCAGGTCCATCGGGCATGTGCCAAATGTCTCCGTTCTCCATCGAGCCCTTCTGGATTTTCTCGCACCGCGGCTTACGGATTATCTGGAAGACTTTCAGAACAGCGGGAAGGTCATTGGTATTACGGGCGCGGGCGACACACTCGGCTAGTGTTGCGCCGTCTTCAATCGCTTGTGCAGCACCCTGGTTTGATGTTAGAGGGATGTAAGCCAAAAGTGTAGTGAACGTACCTGAGCGAGATAAGGCACCATAGCATGCGCCGCATCACCAATCAACACCACTTTCCCCGACTTACTAACCCATCGCGTCAGCACCGGTAGATCCGCAAGTTTCCACTTCAGACACGACTGAACGCCGTCAAGGACTTTATCCAGGATCGGATCCCAGCTGGTGTAGTGACTCTTCATCTCATCGAGTTTCCCGGGCTCGTTCCATTTTCCGACTGCGGCGCTGCCGGGGTGCGACATGACAAGATTGTACAGCTGCCCTTCGCGGATGGGGTACGCCATGATGTGCCGGCGGTAGCCGATCCAGCAGTTGGAGTAAGGCTCTTCTATCAGCCGCTTGAGATCTGGGTCGGCACGCATCACGTCGCCAGGGACGATAGCACGGTAGGCGCAGTTGGTGGTGGCTCGGGGCTCGACGATTTCTTCAGGCATGACGGCGAATTGGCGGACGCGGGAGCGGATTCCTAGGGGGGTCAGTATGTAAAGGTTGTACGTAGAAGATGTACTGACCGTCTGCTCCCACAATCAGGTCGGCGCTGAAGACGGTTCCGTCGGCAAGAGTGACGGTTACATTGTCCTGGTCGACATCTTCCACATATGCACCGAGTGTGACCTTAACACCCTCGGCGATGGCGGCATCATAAAGCAGCTGCTGGTAGTCTGCTCTGTGGATGAGCCAGTAGCTATTTCCGGTTAACTACACAACCACTCTAACAGGCAAGAATCCACTCACGGGAAACCGTAGGTTTTAGTCATAGTAGGATCCAGCGGCGTAATGCCAATAATCTCACCAGTTTTATACCGTCTCATATTGATAGCCTTTGGCCACACGACCTTCTTCAGAAGCGCGTCCTTCAGTCCCCAGCTTTCTAGGAGACGTGTGCTGTTTGGCGGGATCTGAATTCCAGCTCCGACTTCACCCAGTGCAGTGGCACCTTCGAGAACGTGTACATTGTGGCCTTTCTTCTTGAGTGCAATTGCTGCTGCGAGACCTCCAAGCCCGGCTCCAACAATCAGGATATTAAAAGGGGACTCCTTTGGAATTGCGCTGGTAGGCATGTTGATTGTAACTGAGATTGTGGAGATGAATTCGAAGTGGTAGAGAATAGAAGATGTGGCGAGATGAGTGTTAGCGAAGGATACATCGAGGGTGTATAAATATACTTAATAAATGCTTTTGCATCTTCGACTGCCGTGTCCTGTTCGTCCCCTCCGGTTCAGGTCCGGGCACGTGACCCGGAGTCAAGCCGGAGCAGCGGTCTAATGACCCCGGCAATGCAGCCGAGCTACGAGTAAGGCCGTGTTAGTTGGTGGCTTGGTCAGCAATGCGGGGACCCGCAGCAGCCAAGCATCAGATAAGAGACCGGAGGCGATCCTGATGAATGAGGATGATCGCGGAGTGTTCCGTCTTCGAGCTCATTCGAAATGATGGCGTCACAGACAATAACGGCAGAATGGTATTATAAGTTGATTCCCAGTTCACACTGCGCCAAAGCCCGCCTCCACTTGCAATTGATCAATTAAGTTTAAACCTTCTCTGTATCCAACAATCATCCTGCAACACTACCATAGCCATGCCTTCTTCCGAGTCCGCAAACACGATACTGGTATCTTCTCCCCAAATCCTGCTACCAATAAACTGACAACCCACGATACATAGACCGAGCGCTTCATCTTAGAGCTCTCTCCTCATAATGTCGAACCGCTATGGACCGTCATGAATGCCGTGGTTCCGCCTCACCCCAATCCCAAAGCCATCCCTCACCTATGGAACTATAAAGAGCTCCGCCCTCTCCTGCTACGAGCCGGCGAACTTGTCACTGCCGAGGAAGCAGAGCGACGGGTACTCATGCTCATCAACCCCGCCCTACGTACATCCCCCCATTCCTCGCAAAGACACCAATTGACCGCGTCACAGAGGTCCCCCAGACAACCGACACCCTCTATGCCGGACTACAATTGATAAGCCCTGGTGAGACAGCGCCCGCGCACCGGCACACTGCGTTTGCACTGCGCTTCATCATCGAGGGTTCGCGCGGGTTCACAGCGGTCGATGGGAAAAAGATCTACATGGAGCGTGGGGACGTGATTCTCACACCTTCGTGGACATGGCACGATCATGGACATGAAGGCGAGGGGCCTATGATCTGGCTTGATGGGTTGGATCTGCCGATATATCAGTTCCTACCAGTGAACTTTGCACAGAACTACTCTAAGTCGCGATATCCGAGCGAGTAAATACCCCTGACAATATTTGATTCGGGTGCTAAGTATCACAGGCCCGTGGAAAGCTCCCCCGTAAAATTCTCCTGGGCGCCTGTTCAACAATACTTAGACGCCCAGCCCGGAAACTACGCCACGTACCTGTACACTCTCAGCGACGACCAACATCTCTCCAAGATCATTGCAAGCCACGCAGAGCGCATCGATGGAGGGACACATTCACCGCCACGACAAGAGACATCGTCGTTCATATTCCACGTGTACCAAGGGAAAGGTTACACGCTCGTCGGAGAGGCAGGTGAATTACAAAAGAAGTTGGTGTGGAACAGGTCGGATACGTTCTGTGTGCCGCATTATACCAGGATACAGCATTTTGTGGAGGAGGGGGAGACGGCGTATTTATTTAGTTTCTCGGATAGGCCGTTGATGCAGAATTTGAATATGTACCGGAAGAAGGAGCTGGAGGCATAGATGGAGGGAGGAATTGGTGTTTTGGGATTGAGTTTTGGGAATGGGGTTTTTGTGTAGGCTAGTTGAGATGATATACCGGAATTTGATGCTTTTGTTCGCACCTTTATTCTGTGGTTTCGTAGCGAAACCATCGTCTTGATTACTGTTTATCCGCCAAAGCGTGATGATTTGAGATCCTGTGTGTGCTCCGTTCTAGGTTTGCTATGACCCATGTTCATGTCATCGCCTCAGGACGGCGCTCCATCACTCAGTCTTTCTTTAATCCCGTAGAGTTCCTCATACATCCGGAATAAAGTTGTTCCTTGCCTGGCTCTCGACCCTAACCCCGGCAGACGTCAATATTTCGATACATTGTCCCTACTCGAACTCAAGCCCCCAAACATGTGAAGCATTTTGAGCTCTAGATTCTCCTTCCGTCTCTTTTTTAGGTACTAGGCATTACGCAATACTTGATGTTTAGGTGGTGTCTCTATGGCGGAAGGCGTTCCGTACCCTAGCAGTGGCCGGAAGCTATCCGTCTCCGCCCGGAGTTAACAGGGCAGGGTATCTCCGCCACCTCCACCTCCGCATCCACCTCCGGAGATTTTTTGGAAGTTACGGCGGCAGTCCGTCGCATCATCACAAAAAATCGATTAGACATAAAAAAGCTCCCCACATCTCTATCCCACCCAATCTCCTCCATCAATACCGCCACAATTCCTCCCTTCACCCTCTTCCGTCCACATCAAATCCGCACAATGGTCTCCTGGTCCCGTCTAATCCGCTTCTCTACCGCCGACGGTACCATCCACAACGGCGAACCCATTGTCACTCCGGAAACCGACGACATCGGAAAACTCTTTAAGTCTGGTGGCCTGAAAGCACGAATCATCAAGGGCGACGACGTCTTCGCCGATGATGCAAAGGTCACGGACAAAGTTGTTGACGTTAAGACACTGCTGGGGCCTTTGACCGTTGAGCAGGTTCCTATCATTAGATGTGTTGGGTTGAACTACATGAAGCACAGTTCGTCCCCTGTACATGTGTATGAAAGGGTGAAGCTGATATTGTGGTATAGTTAAGGAAGCCGGCCGCACCCCGCCTCCGTACCCTTCCATCTTCATCAAGCCCGCAACCTCAGTCGCAGACTGGGGCGAGGACATCCCGATCCCCAAGCTGGCACAAGACGAGCAGGCCGACTACGAGGGCGAGCTTGTACCACCCTTCTCCCCCTCTTCTCTCCCATCACTAACAGCAGTAGACAATCGTAATCGGTAAAGCCGGAAAAAACATCCCTGCCGACAAAGTCCACGAGCACATCGCCGGCTATGTGACGTCCAACGATGTGTCAGCCCGAAAATGGCAGCGTGAAAAGGCCTACGCAGGTGGAGTCCCACAGTTCTGTTTCTCCAAGGGCTTTGACAAGTACGCGCCCCTCGGACCCGCGATCGTGTCGCAAAAGACGGTTGGGGATGCGGGACAGCTGCGGCTGCAGACGCGAGTGAATGGGGAGGTGAGACAGGATACGAATACGAATGACCTTATCTTTGGGATTCCGGAGATCATCTCGTTTATTTCGCAGGGGACAACACTGCAGAAAGGGTCACTTATTATGACGGGGACGCCGAGTGGGGTGGGGATGGGAATGAACCCGCCGCAGTATTTGAAGGATGGGGATATGGTGGAGGTGGAGATTGAGAAGCTTGGGACGTTGGTGAATACTATTAAGTTTGAGTAGGGTTTTTTGGGGGAATTATTGGGAGTTTGGGATTTGGATTTGGAATTTAAAAAAATATCGCTTTTAGATTGGGTTTGACGTTTGGTGATAGCGAATCGATGGTGAAGGTTGAGATGCACGCCTATGGTCACTGCTCCAGGGGGTTACAGGAACAGATAGGCTGCCGCCTAGTGCCTTTTACATCGGCTTTCACAAGTCATCAGACGCAGGCGCGAAATGTGTAGAAAATCTCAGTGTAAACCCCCTAATTGTACTACAGAAGATCTTACTCGCAGAAGAAACCCAGTATTGTTGTAAGACTAACTACCTCGAGCTCAAGCCATGAACGGAAAACGCCCCGTATTGATCTCCGAACCGTGACTCCAAAAAATGCTCTTCACGAAGAACAATGGAATCCCAGCCCTACAAACGAAAAAGAAAACGCCAAAACCCAGTATCTCCCCAATGCAAGAGGTAGCAGTCGACTAAGTGAGAGTGTAACTAACAGAAAGACATCGACACTTTTCTGAGCTGGAAAGTTAACGAATTGTCTCATTGCCCTCTCTCTCAATCCCCTCCATCTGTTCTAAGATGTCGCTACCGCCCAAAACTCCCCTGTGCTGCAGTACCTCGCGGCGAGTCTCACTCCAGATTTCATGGAATCTCACGGTTTCATCGCTGGCTGCAACGACAATACAACCTTCGCTCTCCTTCCTCCTGCTCCTGCGGCCCGGTCTGGTTCCAAGTTCTCTGAGCAACCTATCGACATCATCACCGTCCGACTCGTCTTGTTCGGAAGTTTGAGTAGTCACACTTCCCTCCGAGACGTTGGGGCCACCAGGATAGGATACCGCATAAAGAGCACGCATCTCTTCTTGCCACGGAACTTGGACGACCTGGTGACACCTCGGCCAGGAGTAGACGACGATACGAACGGGGTGGTCAGGATTTGCGTAACCTAAAGTGGCAGCTATCTCGCAGTGAGAGGTAGACCAGAGGAGAGAGGTGACTTGAGCTGAGACGTTGACGGTCTTCAGGGTGACTCCTGACACAGTGTGGAAAAAGTGAATGCAACGGTCGTTGGATCCACCACCTATTACTGTCAGTGCTAGTCGTGATACAACATAAACGGGAAAGTACCAGTTGCTAGAAGGGTCTTTTGCCAAGGACAAAAAGCGATCGCCTTAACAGCGGCGCCGTGTTGCCAGCGATGCTTCTCGCCTCCTTCAACCACAGGATGCTCATTTGTCTCCCTCACGCCGGCCGCGTTACGAGAACCTTCAATATTGACGGTCTCAAACAAGAAAGCTGTATTGTCATTTCCTCCAGTAGCAAACTGCTCACCATCATGACTCCAGGCAAGGCCACAGATCTGCTGCGTATGAACAGCAATGCGGCGGAGCAACGTGATAGTCGCATCCTGTCGGGTCACCATGTTGTAGAGGCCCCAATTCACAGCATAGAAGTAGATATTGCCTATTTCATCGCCAACTAGCAAGTCCTCCGAGAAACCCACACCACGGGGAAAATTTCCAATGGGTACTAGCGTTGATCGAGGACTGACGATGGGCTTCCACGTCAAACACGCGATACTAGCGTTGTGTGGCTGTTCGACCCTCGGAATGCGTTCGGCGGGGTTCCAAAGGGTAAGGGATCCGTCAATACGACCAATCGCAAGGATGTTATTGTTTCCTTGAGCCGAAGAAAAAGCCAAGGAAGTAACATGCGCCGTAGACCATTGCTTAAATGGGCGAGCGCCAGTAGACTCGTGCCAACTGTAAATGTCGCTGTGCAGGCCAACAGCAAGGGAGTGAGTTGTTGGGCTATACGCGATTAGGGAGCAGTAATAGTCGTCTCTCAAGCCTGGGGCATCCAAAACCCTGAAAGGAGTAGTTGGAACAGTCCTCTGTTGAAGTCTCTTCGCTAAGTTGGGGTTTGAGTCGACTGTCATACGTTAGCCTAGGGCTCGAAAGGCTTTCCTCAAACCGACCATTTTGACACTCGAGAACAGACTCCCACAAAACATTGCGAGCACTAGGAACAGCACTAGGACTTCCAGGAATCGCTCCCCGCCTCACAATTGGTCCAGATCCAACTTCCCTCTCTCCGGTAAATGTCAAAACCTTCCTACACCTATCCACACCCAAAGCGGCCGAAAGTCTCAGCTCATGAGACTCCTTCTCCTTCTCGGGGCTTCTCTTGTTGGAAAAGATGTTGCCATTGATCTCCCTTCCCCTCTGTCGTGGAACCACCGGCGCCTCTGGCGCAAGACCAGCAGGAATCCCAACCGCAAACATTCCAACCCCACCCGCAGAAAGCCTTCGGTTTAACAGGCTGCCTCTCGCTGCAGCATCAGCGTCGCGCCCACGTCCCACCGGGGAGTTGCTACGCTCTCGTTGGCTGCCCTTGATGTGGTGTCGAAGCAATCTCTCGTCTGGCGATAAGTCAGTCGTAGACGCACCCATGCGAAAGCTCGTCGCACTGGTAAGCGACGGGATAAATCTGTCAGGTGTCCCACGTTTGGGAGTTATGCGAGCCGGTGCGCCGGCGGATAAACGCATGTTGTACAAGATCTGCGAAGGTGATGGCGTCGCGCTCATTGGGGACGACAGAGTGCCGACTCCACGGCTAGGTCTATCCGGAGTCATCATTGTCCTCGGAGCCGGTGTACCTGAAGCAGAGGTCCGAGTCGAATGGGCTACGTCGGGTTGACCACTGCCAACAACCGAACGGGGCCCATGTGTTGGCGTTCCAGGAACTGGCGACATCGAGCTTTGAACGTTTAACGATATCACCACCTAACAGATAGAGTAAACGGGAAGGATAGATAGGGATGGATGTCTGGTGGAGGGGGGACTGGAAATGGAGGTGATGTGTTGATGAATGTGCGAGAGGATTGGAGGAACGAATGCTCAGCAATGAATGACTGAGGTGAAGTGACGAGAGGTGACGCGAAGTGTAAAGTTGTCGCAGTTGGGTTCGTTGAAAATAACACAACGACTAATGACCTTTCTACTTGATTGCTATCATCATGAAATTGGCTTTCAATTCATCTCGCTCTTGTAACGGCCGGCCACCTGCTTTATTTTAGAATCCAAGATAAACAAACACAGCAAGTAAACAAAAAGGAATCAATTCATAGAGAGCACATGCCATTTCCCATCACTCGACATAATGTCTATTCTCATGGTCACGCGTATTAATGCTAGAGGGTCATATTGTTCGAGTGAGAAATCGAGCATCCCATTCGAAACTCCTCGGCCTCGATCGATTGCTTCTTTTGAGGAATCATAGGGTATCTAATATCCAGCCAATCACCCTAGCCTGTAATTCAATCTAGAGTGGTATATAACAAATATTACGTCGATTCCCAAACTCCCCCAATGATAAATTAACCAACAAATCGGACAAATCAATCACCCTCAGACTCTGGGCGGTGCCTATACAAAGACTTCGACTGCTTTCTGCGGGGCCCTCGTTCACCGCTATCCCCAATTGGTGAAGGGGACCTTGATCTGCCTCGTCTACGAGGTGACCTGTGCTGTGTGTTAACCTTGGACTCGTCTCTCCGTCGATACGGCCTTCGTTCTCGTTCGTGTTCAACATCCGCAGTCTCCTTTTCAGTGGACGTCGGTGTTCTCCTACCATCACTACCATCTCTCCTTCTGCGCGATCGTGACCCGCTTCGTCTTCTATCATCCCTCCTCTTCCTCTCGCTGCGGGATCGTCCTTCCTCTTTCTTTTTCCCGCCTCCCTCTCTCTCCCTTGCTTTCGTAAGCTTCACGCCGCACGGTTCACACAACCTAACCTTCACCATCGCCTCCCTCGCTTCGCCATCTTCTACATAACTGAACAACACCTCACGCTCCCCTTCGCTAACTTCCTCGCAGCCTAATGCTGCACAAGTACGTTCCCCCTTCCCCTTCTTCACCTCCTCCTCGGTGCGCCACCGCATCGCTACCCGCCCCGCACGGTATTGCGAGAGCTCGATGAGCACGAATTCCTTATAAAGCTTTGCATCGTAGGAGGCAACGAGGGCGCGCTCGTACTCTGCGGTGGTGGTGGCGGATGAGTGCTCTCGCAGAAACCGGTGGTGAGAGAGGAGGATGTCGCGTTCTGTTCGCTGCGTCGGGGGAGCCGGCGCGGGGTTATTGTAGATGTGGTTCTGCGCGGCGGAATAGGAGAGGTGACGGGCGTAGGCGGATGTCGGAGCCAGGGACTGGCGGAACGCAGAGGACTGTGGTGGCATGATGGGTTGGGAGTAAGTGATGTCGGAGTTCTGTGAGATTAATACATCGGAACTTACCGAGATTCTCGGATTAGGGGTTTCAGATTACTGTATGCCTATCGACCTGCACGTACCGGCACTTCTCACCTCTATATTTTGCCCCAGAACATTTTCTCTGCAGTGCCTCTAAGTTTTTAACCGATTGACTTGCGTATTAGCTCAAATTGACTACACTTTTTTCGTTCATGCCGTCTTCTCTCTGTGCTTCTCTACGATATTTCTCGAAAGATGTATTATGGAGAATACAGCGAACAGGAGTGGGGAACTCCTCAAGTGGCAGTGATTGGTAGTTCTGCAGGTTGTGCGGGGTCATTTCCTGTATCCTATCATACCACCGTGACAGAACATCTGTCAAGTGAGCTGCAGCATTTTCATCTTTTGCTTTTATCGCTACCGTAGAACACACGTTTCGGGTACAGGTACGATGGCTACTTCTGCGACGGAGAGTGCCTTTCAACAGGCCTTGAAAACCTACAAGGAACAACTTACCGAAAAGGAACTCGCTCGAATCGAGACTCCGACCAGTTTGAACGACCTGGTGGAGCGGGGAAAGACCATCGGGCATGGCAACCGAAGAGCGCTTCGTCTGTTGGAAGCCTTAGAAACCGCAAGGATACACCTCCAGCCATTCCAAGGTTTGCTTCAAGGTGTTTGCAAGCTTTCGCCGAAGGGAGGAGACCTCATTTGGGCAAGTGTGAACTTCGTTTTTGATGTAGGCGCCCGTATATTTGCAATAAAGCCCATGGACTGACAGATGAATTCTTCCCGTAGACAGTTAAAAACGTTCACGACTCTTTCGTTCAAGCATTGGAGTTCCTGCTTGCAATGAGCGAGAAACTGCAGTATGTTGGGAGCCTGGAGTCCACTTTTGGCGATAAACCACTTGTCAAATCTGCTTTGGAATCATTGTATATCTCAATCATTGGTTTCTGGGTGGAAGCCGTCAAACATTACCGAACCACCGTTGCAAGTGGGTGCCCTGTTCTTCGATAGCGACCTATGATGGGGACGATATTCTAACAGAGTCTGGGTGCTAGAAACCGCCTTCAAAGTTGCGTTATCAGGGTCTATCACGAAGAAGTTCGAAGCGCTGAAATGCGAGCTTGACAAGCAGGAAGCCAGACTTACCGTTGCTGCGGCAGCCCAGCACTACTCGGATGACGCAGCTCATTGGGAACAGGCAAGAGAGTACTTCAAGACTGAACAGACGGCAAAATTGGTTTCATGGATAGCTGCCCCTTCTTTCGAAGTAGATTTCAAGCGAGCAGACAAGAAACGCCACACTGGAACTTGCAAGTGGGTTTTGACCAAAGAGAAATATTTAACCTGGAGATCAAGTCCTACTGGAGCATTCCTCGTTATATACGGCATACCCGGGGCAGGAAAGACAATTTTGAGTTCCTTTTTAATCACTGATGCGATCTCCCAAGCCGCATCGCAGCTGCCGTGTGGCATTGTTCTGTACCACTATTTTAAGGCCGACGACGACACAAAAAACACACCACTTGCAGCAATGAGATCTCTTCTCCAGCAGCTTTACGATCAGCTCGTTCGCATGGGTGGAGGCTCCCTATTGTCTTTCGAAAAAGAACTGAACTCCCGTGTCCACAGACCTACAATGGATTTTGACGTCTTGTGGAGTATTTTCCATGCATCAATAACCTCGCACAAGTTAGCTATAACACTGATATTTGACGCCATTGATGAATGCAGAGGCGCGAAGTCTTTTGTGCGGGAGTTGCAGAGGCTGAGTACCACTGACTCGGAAGTTGTCAGGGTGGTTGTTACTGGCCGTAAAACAGGCGTACACGTTGATGAGTTTGCGAAGGCTGCTGCTACCCAGGTCATCGAAATGTCGGGGGACGACGTGAAGCACGATATTGCATCGTTTGTTGAATACAAAATCAACAAAATCGAGCGCCTGCAGTCGTCCAAGGACGCTCGATTGCGGAGCAATGTTATTGCTGAGCTGGGGAAGATTGAGAACCACAGGGGAATGTTTCTGTGGGCATATCTCATGTGCAAGGATGTCAAGGACCAAATCAGCGTACGAGCTATCTGGGATCTACTAAAGAAGCTTCCAAACGGGTTGAACGAGGTATATGCCAAGATCTTGAAGAAACTTAGCGAGCTTCCTCAGGACCTACAGAATTTCAGTCGTCTAGTGTTGAGATGGATTGTGGGCAGCAGTCGCCCACTAAGATTTGAAGAGCTCGAGCAAGCCTTAAGAACTGCGAATCCGGACGATGAGCTATTCGATGATGAGGAAGATGATGACTACGGGCTTCGATGGTCAAGAAAAGATATTGTGCGAGTGTGTGGATCTCTGGTGTCATACACTGGATTAGACGACGGTGACATGATCCGAGTAATCCACCTTTCAACTCGAGATTTCCTAAAGAGTTCGCCAGACAAGCTTAAACTACCTGATGGCTGTGCGGCGTTCCTCGTGGATGGTCTGGAAGCTGGCTTTACGTTAGGGCAAACGTGCATCGACTTTCTCTCAGCAAAGTACCTCCACGACGATCCATACTTCCAGAACCGTGAGATTCTATTTCCGAAGCAAAATTTGATCCGGACTGCCGAATTTGATCGATATCCCTTTTTCGACTATGCGGTTATTTATTGGCCAGAGTATGTTCTCGATGTCCACGAGCTGAGTTCCGATGCGTCACAGTCCGATTCCATTCAGGCCAGGAAACAGCAATTAGTGGTCAAAATCGCAAACTTTTTAGAAAAGAAATTCTCTACTCTTTGGCTCGAAGAATACATACGTCAGGCTGGGGCAGAATTTGCGTCTCACACAGCTGAGCGCTTGGTCGCGGCGGGAATGGAGACATTAATTGGGAAGTGGATGACTCTGGTAATCGAGTTCCTAGACTCTTACGGTAAAACCGTTTCCCGAAAACCTCAAATTGTTCATACTTGTCTGCCCAATCCTAAAAATCCTAGATCTCAGCGTGTCCAAGCAGTTAGGCCAAACCGCACGCGTTCGGCGCAAGTCTGGAAGTTTGAGAAATCTTGGGTCCACCTTGATCGCGTCACCGATAGCCTTTTCGCCACAGAACGTGCTGCAGATACCATACGCCTGAATCGACAACTTATGAAGAAGCATATGCGCTTTCGCCCAGCGGTAGATATGGAAGAACAAAGTCCAAATGGTCAATGGGTGGTGCGATCAGCAGCCGCACGAGACCGTGGAACCTTTGTGGCGGTTACCTTCTGTCCCCAGCATCTGGGTGGAAACGGCCCCGAAACATTCTACCGAACTGTCTGCTGGAGTATAATTACCGATCCGAACACAAAAAGCTCGGATGCATGGGCTGAGATAGCTTTCGTGGATCGGCTCGAGGGCTTACAGTGTTCTATTTTCCGGGATCCTGTGCCCAACCTCTTTTGGGGAGAGGGCCGCGGAAGCGTTGTCAGCTTTGGGGAGAATAACACCCTTCTTACTCCCGGCGGGATCTGGAATATTCTTACCGAACAAAAAATTAGTCGTCCGCCCGCCATATATGACCCTGACCCAAACTTAGGTGTTGTTAACACATGCTTCAGTGGTAATGGTGCTCGTGTTGCTCGAGTAAACAACCAGACAGAGCTTGAGGTCCTCGATATCTGCGGCAATTCTATTTTAAAGCACTCTTTTCCAGCCGAGAAGGGGTATTCGGAACAAGTTATCATTCTAGCCTTCAGTCCCTCGGGAAATAACCTTGTAATTTTCTTTAAAGAACTCTGTGGGAGCGTATTGGAGCATCGACGAATGTGTTTCAATGTTGAAGATAATAAGAGCATTGAGCTTCCTATGGCCAAGGTTCCGCGCATCCAATTCCCGCAATTCACAAAAGACGAACGAAGGATAGTTGCTAGGCTTCCGGGAATCAGACACAGTGACAGCGAAGTATCATCCAAGTCATATCATGGCGGCTCGTCTATCGTTGTTTGGGCTTTGGGACGCAATGACGCTCACATGATATACCTCTTCAAAGACTTTGATACATCTTTGGCCTTTTCAATTGTGCCGGGCGCTGCCCGAAGCGATCTTGTTGAAATTGTTACCTCAGACGGCGATGTTATCGAACGAAACCTTAATATCGAATGGAACTCTGACGAAGAGTTGCAACTGTGGGGTTCTAGAAAGATGCTTTTGGCTGACGGCAAGAGCTCTGGAATGGTTACTGATAATGGTGGGAGCTTCGTGCTGGCAATGTGTTCTAGAATAAAGTAAGTAATGGGTTCGGGATCATAACTGATACTGACTTGATGTGTTGAAGCCAAGAGAAACCAGAAGTCCTCGTCGAGAGTTGGTCACTTGATGGCCCTGTTGATCGCCGCACCGGAGACCCGCGACATCTAAAGCCTGCAGTATCTAATAGCATCTTATTGAGCCCAAATGGAGGCTATCTAGCGGTGAAATCGGAGCTGTTCTGCATCCACAAAGGAAACTCTAATGCTCTGAAACCCTTGGTTTTGCTCCTCGGCAGTGCGGATGAGCTCATCAGCGCGACTTTCAATAAGAGCGAAACGAGATTGGCTTGTATCACGACAACACAAAATCTCTTTCTCCTGAAAATATATGATAAAGGGACTTCTCCATCGGACAGAGCATGGAAGTTGCAAGTTTCTCATTCCATTGGCGATGACGCAACTATGGATCCGCAGGCTATTAGAGTGGCCTTCCATCCAACCAGCCCCACTTTGTTTGCATTCTCGTATTGGAACTACATGTTTGAGAACGGAGCCTGGCTCGCAGAGATCACAGAACAGAATTTACTCACCACAACACAATTAACTGGTACGAATTTCAAACAATCTGCTGTCTCCCTTATGGGAACTGCCGCTGACTTTCACAGACGAGTATCTAGCAGACCTTCAGTTCTCACTGTGTGGGAAGTATGTCTACAACGTCGATCGCAACGTCAAACGGGATGAAATAAAATGGCCAGTACCGTTTCCGCTACCCCCACGGCTAATCCAAGCTGTACCTTCTCAACATACATCGCCCCCACATCCTGTTGCCATCAGTAAAGATCTTGCCTATATCTCATCCCCAAACTTGTTTCGCATTCGCTCCGACGACACGACTGGTATTCTCTTCCTCGACCACAAGCTTCTCGGCCAAGATCAAGACCAATACCGTACAAGGGTTGTGTGTGTCATTCCCGACGAATTCACGTACTTCACTCATTCGTTCTCGGTCGAATTGATCCTCATATGGCCAATAGAGATGCCAGATAAGCCTGGTGAAGTAAAAGTCTTGATACGTCCTCAGGACGTGGATGAGATGAAGCTCATTAGGACGGGGATTAAGAGCAGTGAGTTGTTGAAAGACGGAGATGAGTGGTTTGTGGAGGAGCCTACACGGGTGTAATCACAAGGAGGCGGTAAGGAGAGTTGGCTTTTGTTTCGTCGTAGGAGGATTGTATGTACTTAGTACAGCGAGTAGAAAAGTGTTAAGTAAACGCACTGTAAGCAGTAAACTGTGTTAATAGCAGAATAAATTCTCGCTAAAGTACAAAATTTAGTCACAATGCTCAGAAGGACCCCTTGAATATGCCCAGTGATTCTCATTATCTTTGTAGCTATTCTTATTGAATGAAACCGGTGACTACAAGGAGAGTTACTATTTGCAAATACTCACCCCCAAAACGAAATTCGTGTAATACAGTAAGAATGAATGTCCAACAATGGTCTGATATTTAATACCATAGAAACCAGAACCTTCATTTACAATGCTGACTGAGTGAAGTACCTGCTTTGAGCTGTGTGGCTATAAATGGCCAGTTATCGTCCGTTTACTTAATACTTTTTTTCTACCCGCTGTATGTACTCTAGCTGGGTCACTCGGAGAATATTTAAGGTTCCGGATGTGGCGCTTGTCAAATTTAGCGCTGTCGTGACGTTACTCGCTAGTGGGCTCTCTACGCGAGCAGATGAGGTTCATATATTCTCACTTTCACACCAGAAACCACGGATTCTGAACAGGTATGACCGACGACAGCGACCTCGGGTGATCAGTATTGTGGGTGTCTATCCCCGTTATCGCCGCTAGCCTTACGTAGATTGATTCTCCATCACTTTCAGGTTGCACGAAAGTAACTACTGTTAGATACCCGAATGCAGTCTTTCTGCACCACGGGTAGTAGCCCCATTCGCCTTAAGATCCTGGCCAACAACGATGCATTGGTCTGTTGTCAGCCGTTACATATTTGTAGAATCTTACTCAAGTAATATATTTGGCAGCAAGAAGCCGCGAATTATATTAACCGGTTCATCCACACGAAAAATCCTTCTTATCTCTCGAGATCCAGTTCTGCATTCATAAACCAGCCGTCATCCCAGGTGCAAGTTTTCAAGCGACACAATATTGTGAGAACGAGAGCAGCTGGGCCCATATCAACGCCGATTCTCTGGAACTTCAAGACGCCGCAATGTCCACGGAGAAGGGTAGGATACCGTTTGCGATTACCAATATTAGATGCTTACGTTTGGTTCAAGCGGCAGCCACTCGCCAAGAATTAGACCCTGAGACGGATTCTGGCTCGGATTCGGAGACTGATGGTCGTCGTATATTGACAAAGATCGACCTTCGAGTCCTCCCCATCCTGACGCTCGCTTATCTGGTTGCGTTCCTGGATCGCGTCAATATTGGGCAGGTCACTTGGTTTCTGACAACGGGAGGTGGATTCTAACAGATGCGTGCAGCAATGCGGCCGTGTTCGGTCTCAGTAAGGAGCTGAAGCTTAAGGGAACACAGTACAACTTTGCTCTGTGCATCTTCTTCATCCCGTATATATTGTTCGAGGTAAGTCCTCCTGCTCCAATTATGCATGAAGTGGATACTGACAATATGCAGATTCCATCAAATGCATTGGTAGGCAGTCGCTTGCAACAGACAACGAAGGCGCAATGTTGATGAAAATTTCCAGCTCAAACGATTCAAACCCCACAGATACCTAAGTTTTTGCGTATTCATGTTCGGTTTGGTCGGGTGTCTCCAGGGATTTGTCACCAACTACGGCGGGCTGCTAGCAACTAGGTTAGTAGAAACTAAAGACACTTAAGGGCATATGTATATCCTGACGTTGATAGGTTCTTCCTGGGATTTTTCGAGACCGGACTGTTTCCGTAAGTGGTCCTTTATTAAGCTACGTTGTATCATAGCTAACCTAGTCAGGGGATGTTTTTACATCCGTAAGTCCGAATCTCCGCGTAAGGAACAGGGCGGTAGCTTATATTAACCCCGCAGTTTCGATGTGGTATCGGCGGGAGGAATCTCAGAAGCGCTTCAGCTTCTTCTTCATCTCGACAGCTCTGGCGGGAGCGTTCGGAGGCTTGCTTGCCTCAGCGATTGGGAAGATGGATGGCTACCACGGGAAGTTGGTCCGGCATCCCTCCCCGTGTCCGCGAATCTGCTGATAAAGAAAAGGCGTGGCGCTGGATCTTCATCTTGGTCGGCTGTCTCTTCCCTTTACCGGTACACTGCTGATAAACCGAAGGAAGGGGCATTGACTTGTCTGGTTGGAATTTTAAGGTAACTTTGCTCCGCTGGGGAACAAAGAATCGGTGCTGACTGGGCAGTTACTTCCTCATCCCTGATTTCCCAGAAGATGTCTTATGGCTCTCCGACGACGAGCGCGAATGGGTTTTGGCACGCCTCCGAAAAGACGTCGGCAAGAGTGGACGCGAGAAGCCACCGGTGGGATTTCGGGATCTCAAGGTGGTCCTTACGGACTACAAAGTACTTGTTCTCTAGCTCCTTCCTTCTGTAGTTGCTGATACATGGGGAAGTACATGCTCGGAGCACTAATGTATTTCGGCTTCATCGTATCTGGTACGTGCAAGAGTAACCATATGTAATCACCAGCTGAAATTTCCGCAGCATATGGCTTCGCGTACTTCGCGCCAACAATCATCAAAGGCTGGCACTACTCCTCAATCCAAGCCTCCATCAGAACCGTGCCGGTAGCTTTATCGGCCTGGGTACTAGCCATGATCGTCGCGTTTGCGTCAGACTGGCTGAAACACAGATACTGGTTCATAATCTTCACCTCGCTCATCACGATTGCAGGTTTCGTGGTGTTGATGACTACGCACTCCAATCGGAGTGCACAATACGGAGGGTTATTCATGTCGTATCCCGGTACCTATCCCCCCCCCCTCCAGCATCTCAACCCTGAATCTAAAAACCACAGGCGCATTCGCGGCAATGCCAGTAGTTGTCTGCTACTTCCAGACCAACCTCGCAGGCCACACCCGACGATCGATCGGCAGCGCGTTCCAGATTTCATTCGGAAACCTGGGCGGTATCATAGCGACGTTCTTATTCCTGGCCAAAGACGCGCCGTACTACAAGACAGGCTACTCGGTGTGCATTGCGTTTGCGGCGCTGTCGATGGTGGCGTCGACGGCGTATGTGCTCGGGATCAGGAGGGAGAATATGGAGAGGGATGCAGGGCGCGGCGGGGTGGTTGTGGAGAGTGAGGAGGGGGAGGGTGAAGTCGGGGATATGAGTAGGAGCTTTAGGTATATTTTGTAGTTAAGTTTTAAAGATGTATTTGTGCGTCGGAGTTACTTTCCTTGCGCGGATCTGATCATCATCAATATAACAGAACAACTCCCTAGCTTGAATGGTGGGGCATAGCGCTGTGAACGCCAAGCGCTGTAAACATCAACCAAGTAAAACGGGGTACTATAAACGCCGAGGTCGCAGTCTTTTACTCGACACCGTGCATCGAGCCGAGTGTTGTGTCGGAACACATCGTGAGTGACGATATATGATCCGAGCAACTGGTACGTATGGCCTTCTGTTCTCTCCGAGACGTACAATCACCACGACAACTCATAGGTTACCGAGTGAGTGCATGTGATCTCGTGAGATGTTCAAATGCATCGGATACAAAGTCCTTGCGTACACCCAACAAGAGGTCATCAGGGTAAATCTGTGACTGATTGGGTATAAATAGTGATTATATACAGCATAAACCGAGTCCCAATATCGAATGTCTCGAGGGAACATTCTCGGGATTCCAAAAACCAAACCTTCCAGACGTACGATAGCAGAGAGGGCTTCGTAGATTCTACTTGTTCATAAAGGGTGGCCCGTGTCTCCAAACTATCGTTAAAAGCAAGAGAAGTGGGCAGCGGATTAGAGAAAGATTCGAAGAGGGATGCGGTACTATCGAGTAGCACTGGGAGCAACGAGTAATTGTGAGCAGGAGAGCGAAGCGAGTATACTGTATTAGCTGTACCATCGACAGATGAGGGTCACCCCGGGCGGTCTGAGCTTGGATACGGTTCCTTGCGAGTATTGGCCCATGCCGCTACCGTGCAGGCATGCGCAAGCGGATTTGGTTTGACAGATAGGTGTGCTAAATCATGACGATACTTAGTAGGACCGGATAGTTACAAATCCCGTTCTTCCTCCTCCTCGTCCTCATTCTACCCTACTCTTGCTCCTTCCCCCTCCCTCTCTTCTCTTTCTCCTTCCCTTCCTCCCACCCCCGCTTCCAATGAGCTGCCAACGTTCCGTTGACAGAACGAAAACCGGAGGAAGATTACCGCACGGCCATCTAGCCCACACCCACCATAAAGCCATGGACGTAGGGGTGCCATAAAGCAACCGATAGAGACGACTAACCGAGTGCAACTCCATGACCGGTCGTCGCGGCCGGAAGCCAAACCCCCAGAACCCACCATGGCCGTCCTACACTCCCGCAAGCCACCACTTCGAGCCTCCTCCCTACCCCCCGTCTCGGAGTAGGAGCCTCCCGCTCTACCCCACCCGCCCACCTGATAATCCCCGGGGACAAGACCCGCGGCCGGCGCCGTGACATACCAGCCTCCCTCTCCCGGGTTCTTCCCAGCACTTACCGCACTCCCCACAGCCCGTCGTCGATCTCCCGGCACACTTCCAAGAGGTCACAACTGGGAATTCCTCTCAAATTCCCTCATGCACGCACGCACAAAAAAAAGGGAAAAAAAATCCCCACAACGTTTCAAGGGCACGACATCACGATCGTAACTCCGGTAAGCCCGCTCCCGCCCCGACGACCGGAAGTAACAAACCCCGATCCCTTGCGCCCTCCACTCGAGCTGGTGGGGGAGGGGGTATGCAAGGGTGCGGGAACCGAGTGATACAAACCGAGGGCGGAGGAAGCCGGGTCCTCGTCATCAACACCAAACGAAGGCCCGGGGTTGTCCCCCGTTATGTCCCCCGTTAGCTCCCCCGTCAATACTTCTCCGCGCCGCGTGCACGGCGGTACTTACATGTTGCGCGCAACTACCGAGACCTGCGTCCATGGGGCTGGGTGGCATGCACCGCACCGGTTTATTCCCCCACAATCTCAATCCCGACACAAAGCGAAAAAGAAGCAAAGAAAACACAATCACACACATACGCCCCCCGCTAGAAAAAAAAAATTTGCTGACTGCATATAGTAGCTGAAACTTTTTAGTTATATTGTTGCACTTTTTTAGTTTCCCCGGCCCTTCGTTAGAGTATGTGAGAAATGTTGCACTCGTCTGTTACCCCCCCTTTTGGGAGGGATCGGTGGCGCGCCCTGCTCCTGCTGTAGCGAGGGGGGGAAACAATTTGTAGGTAGATCTCTGCAGATATATAGTAGCGTTGGGGGTGGGAGGATATTCTACCGGAAAAATAATCAAAAAATCGAAACCCGTACCCATCATATACCACATAAAAACTCATAAATTTCGCCCAACAATGAGATGAAACGCGGAGGGGTATAAAGCCTTACTGATATATAAAAACCAATCCCTCATACAAAACACAAAAAGCATACCAGGTTTCCAAACTCAAAGTAGGGTTCAAATGTTAAATGTTAATAAATATGAAGAAATTGAAGAGAAGAATATAATTGATAGTGCAACCAAAGAATAGCACCCACCCTCCCTAACCCCAACCCAGCCCGCAGATTATCATCAAACGAAAGAACACCACGCTCAAGGTACCGCCCCGCCCGCCCCATCAAGATGCTGTGTAAAACAAACAAAACCAAGCAAACAAAGACCCCCAGCCGAACAGATATCATACGTAGGGCACTACTTAAGGCACATATCACACAGGAGTGAAAAAAAATAAACCCTTGCTCAGAAACACCGATAGTAATAAGACCAGGAAAACACACATAATGGTCACATACACTTGCTCAGATGTGGGATATCGAATATAGGAAAACTCAAAAAAGAACGAAACTCAAAAGAAAAAACCCCACCGCCCACAAGGAAAAAAAAGGACTAAAAATAATAAGAAACTCCGTTTGCTCCCCTTCCTGACACCCAAAAAAGCACTAATAAATCAATTCCCATATATCCTGTCTGTCTGCCTCGTCGTCGTCCGCAGCCCGTCCATCAAACTCTAATTGCTAGCCGGGGCCGATACCACTATTATCCAGATTAGGCTGGCCTCCCATCTCCATATTTTCTGGTGCCGCAGCTCCTCTTGGACCGGTAAACTCATCGGGTCCATTCTGATGATCCTGCAACCTAGCTGCGATGCCATCGGTGTTGATGAGATTCAGCACATCCATCGGGTTATTATCGTGTTTTATCGTCGCGGCTTCACTTGCTCGGCGACTATACCCGGAGGTATCCGATGACGAAGAGTCCTGCACATTCCCGTCGCGCACTGCCGATAGGTCAAAGTACACCACGTGTCTGTCCCTCTCGACTTGTTCCTTATCGGATTTTGGAGATGCAGGGTCGTCTCCATCGTCGTCGTCATCCGAGGACTCGCACGCTTCGGATATACCAAGAATGTATGATCCGCCGCCGCCGCCCATCGTCATGGTGGAATGATCCATTTGCATGGGATCTACTGGCATGTCTTCCGGGCCGAGGGGTAGACCGCCCGACATATCGATGTCGTACGTTGCACTGACGCCGGACACAAGTTGGGGATCACTACTGTATGGGTACAAATCCGGGAATCCGCCTTCGGTTCGTGCGTATTCAGCAATATGATATTGTGACCCACCCGCACCGAAAGCTTCACTAAAAAAATTCGAGGGGATCACTTGCAAATAATCCCGGAATGCCGGAAACTCCGGGCTTGGACGAAATGTTGGATCCGCAGTAGGGTCTGCGGTATATTCGCGTGGATCGATACTAAAATGAAGGCCTGGTTGCAGGCCCGAGTCGACACTGGATTCTGGAGTATTTAGTTGTGCCGATGGCGGGTGGGAGCTCCGGTCAAGGCTCCGACATGTCCTCTTCAACTTCCTGTACATCGACTCTATGGGCTTCCAATAAAGTTTAAGCTCCTTTAACCACTCCACTCCCACTGTGACCCTGTGTCTTTGTGCATGTACTCCACTCAGCTCGCCACGGACTTCCAACGCTCGAATAACAGTGATGTTGCATGCATCAGAGATTGCCTGTCCTAGGAAAGGCGCATTCACGGTGACTGGCGGTTCACCCCTTAGCCTGGCTTCGTTTTTCTTTTGCTGAACATGACACATAATTTGCAACACCGCATCGGCATGAACGAACGCTTTTCGAATACTTTCGACAATGACATTGGACGGTATATTCTCTTGGATGAAATCTTTTGGGACACCAACAGTTCGCACATAACGATGAACATATGCCATGGCGGTATGCCACATGACATGCATCATCACAAACGCGCCAGTAGTTCCAACTTTGATTTGACCAGCCAGGTTTTCATTCGAATACTCGAGGCCGGATGGGAGTGTCTTCCTCCAGTTCTCAAGTTTACCGATAAAATCATTGAATTCGTTTCCGGCTATGCTCTGATTTCCGTTGTGCGAATACATTTCACCGGTTGAATATGTCTGAAACCCAGAAAGGTGTATCTGTCTCAAAATGTTTCCCCATATGCCAACAACTCGAACAAGGTAGGCCATTGCACCCATATATTTCGATCCTCCTTGTGGGTGATAAGGGTTCGGGCCGAGGAGGTGCTCTGTAACCACATACCTGCCGTTGGTAAATGACGGCTGGTTACAAGGTAGTTGTATGTGGCAGTCGTGATCTTGTGTGAGGAACGGCCGCGCAACTCCGTAGCTGTTGAACCTCTAGTACACAAATGAAGTCAGTAAATGGGCCGATGCAAGTGGTGGAAGAAGGCACGGACATCCATGAGATAATATGACCAATAAGTACGTCTAGCACACTCCTTTGCAATGACGTTTTTATTTTTCTCCTTCTTTCGGTTTTCAAGGTTCATATTCAACGCAGCGCCCATTCTCACCGCCATTCCTGCAAACATCCATGCTTTGTGCCCATTGTTACTGCCAAAATCATGCAGTCCCATGTTCAGCATGCTTTGGACCACTTCCAAAGTATAGCTGTCATAATTCAACATAATCAGCTCCCTCGCCCTGGCTGCATATACCGTTTCGGAACTGGCATAGTCCGAAAATCGAGCAGCCACGGCGCACATGGAAAACAACAAAACCAGTGGGTGATTCTCAAGGTTTTCCATGAAAGTTTTACGATGTAAGAATGCGTAAGTTTGCGAGTAAACGTTTTCAAAATATGCCTCCATAAGGCGAAAGAGTTTGGGTGGACCCGGAAGGTCAAGATGTCTTGGGTCCTCTCCAATTGCATGGGGTATAGAAGACATTGGTGGTGTTCCCGTCATGGTTGCGGGCGTCGAGCTACGCATAGTACGGTGTCGAGATTCGATAATCACTCCATAAGTCTGATTTTCTATAAAACCAAGGGGACCATTCGAAACTGAGGTTGTTGGAGACGTAGAAGTGTACGAATACGGAGAAGAGTCTGGCATTGAACTTGTCCGGCCATGCCCATACATCTCCTGCGATTGGGACACCTGGAATTGGTTTTCTCGCAACGCCTTCACCAGCTTTCCTCTAGAGTCGGCCTGGTCTTGTCTGACGGCAGTAGCATCCGTGGGGTCGCTTGGAAATAGCGGCGGCTTCTCCGTTTCCAAAGGCAGGGCCGATTGCATCTGCTGACGCCGAACCGGCGGTGAAGAATCCGCTAGATTGGTATTCAAAGGCTCCCTAGTGATAGAACTCGCTCTTGACCCAGTCCCCCGGTTGAGCCTTTTGTTGCCGTTTAAGCTTTCATCAGTTGACCTCCGCTTTTTAGTTCCACTCTTAACCATTGGCATTCCGGTATCCGAAGCAACCGACACCGAGCGGCCGGCGCCATTCTCCGTTTTTATATATTCCTGGGATTGGCTTGCTCGATGCTTTTTCTTCTTATCGTCGTCCCTACAAGAAAAGGCGGTATCAGCAATGGAATCCATTTCCCGCTATATCGAACTTACTTATCATACCGTTGACATTGAATCCGCATTTTCATGCAGTGCTGACACACCAACTCGTCATAGTCGCTCTCTCTGTGGAAAACGTTTAGCCATCGACCCCCCCAACATGAATGGCCCCTCCACTAATCGTCCACTTACACGCATCGAATTTTCTTTGCTCGACAGTTTTTGCAAGCCTGTGGTAGCCGCTGTCTTGCCCTCCCACCTGCAGTAAATCCCCACTCTGGGTTCACCTGAATGCCATCTTTTACCCTTGGGAGCAAAAGTCCTTTCGTCTGCTTCCCGGTTCCTATTTGCCACCCCTCTGGGATTTCCACCCCTGGAGGAACAGGCTCGTTTTCATAGTAATCGGTCCCGTCGCTGCCCCGAAATACCGGCATGCCCTTTTTCTTGCCTGGCAATTCCAATCCGGATTTAGACTCTTTGGTAGCCGACCCGGAAAACGAGGGGCTTCGGTCATTCGGGCGATCAACCCGAGCAGTCCTTGGGCTCATGCTAACGCTTGGTGATCTCGAGTGTCTCTCTCTCTTAACCAGCTTATCGTCCTCCGAGTCATATTCAGGTTGGCTGTAGTGGCTTTGTGTTGTTTTTGGGACCGACCCGGGTCCTTTCCCGTCATTTTCGGCAATGTTTGGATGTCGGCCAAAGCCATCGCTATCTCGGCGTACGAAAGAGCAGTGATTGCTGTTCTCAACGTAGTTTGAAGGGGGGTTAACTGGTGGCCCCAGCGGAGAAACCATGCTATTTCTCCCCTGTCGTGGTAGAAGCGAATTTGTGGAAGGTGAAGATTGGCAGGAATTGGGATAACTATTTGCATGGCTTGACGAAGGTTCGGAACGATATATTGAGTTATCCGATGCGGCTGTTGAGACTGCTAACGGGGCTCGAGACTGACTTGATTGCCTAAAAGGTTGTGGTGCAGGTATACCGTTCGTACCAACGGTTTGCTGGGACGAGATTGGAGTTCTTGGTGAACCAGGATATGGGTTCGGGGGCGATGGTGCTGCGCTAGGTTCTAGTGGATTGTGTAGTGGTCGACTGTAAGACTGGGAATGATGGTGAAGGTTGTAATTTGAAGAGTGGCCTCCCATATTGTGGGAATGGGAGAAATTTTGATTCTGAGAATGTTGAGACCTTACAAACGATGTTGGTGCCTTACTCCAAGAATCTGCCATCTCAGTTGGAGGGTATGGAGCAGGGGTGGATTGTGCAGCGTCGTGAGATAGATTTCGACGAGCTTGTTCGGTGTCGGACGTGGCGTAAAATTGCTGCCATTGCGGAGGACCTCGGGAAACCGATGGCATAGCACCGCCGTATAGAAATGGCTGGTGGGGGTGATGGTTGGGTTGTGGGCCTCCAGCAACTCCGTTCATATTGTAACGATACTCGGGGCCTTCCGCTCGATATCTATATTGATTGCCTGGAGTTTGCGGCGCTACACTAGGGTAAAGGACACCTCCGTTCGTTTGAGGAACGTGTATCGAATAGTGACTAGGTACTGCAATCGGATGGGAGTCGTAGCGGTTCTCCTCAGACATTGAAGAGAGACACGGACACCCTACAAATTGGCTGATATCCGATGCCTGCCTGATTATTAAAGGAGTCCACAACTGATGGGTGTCGCGAACAGTTTGCACAATATGGCTGGCGGGCTATCAAAAAGGTTTCAACCAATATTTCGCGGCTTTCGAGGGAATTCGTGGAGGGCAAATCAGAAAACTCCCGGAGCGTCGGAGAATATATTAGAATCCTCCTCCAAACCACTAGAGCACAGGGCTACCACGTTTTGATGTTAGATGGTGACTGGCGCACAACACCCCCTTGCGGGCGTAGTCTGGCCGTGAATGAAATAAAAAAGGTACGGAGGCTGTAGGTAGACAGAATGATAAAAACTTATGGCGCGCCCAAGCCGCAGACACGCGCAACATGCATTGACGGTGGTTTCCTACACTACTTCCAATAGGAAGTCTTGTGAACGAGTATTCGACCCTGTGATGTAGGATAAGGAAGCCGGTAGTGAAGAGAGTATGGGCTCTTGTCCAGAATTATAGATTGAATGACGGAATCTAGCGGAACGCCAAGTAAACCGAGAAAGTAGAGCACACGGGGTCGTTGGGAGAGATGACGAGAGACAACCGCGAGGTAATAAGTGGTTGGTGTTTGATGGGCTGGTCAGTCGTAGATCAGCATCGCCAAAGAGAAGAGACGAGGGTAACTATAAGGAGCACTCGCCTCCTCCTAAGTTGGGCTCCCGCCTTTGCGCCCCGAGTCGGACCTTCTTCAGTTGTTGCAGCGCTCTGAGCCTTTGGATCCTCCCCAAGTAAGTAGCGTTTGCTGTCCGTCCTCCTATCTCCGCTTGTCGTCGTCTGCGTCTTGGAGAAGTGTAATTAACTGCTGTGTCCCCAGCAACGTTGCCCACTGAACCAAACCAACTAACTATAGTGATCGCGCTCGGACCCGGCGCAAGCAGAAAGAACAGAGAGCAAAGAAAGCCGTATCGCAATTGTCGCGTCGCTCAGGCCGCGAAGGTCCGAAGTCCTTTGTTCGTGTCGGCGGGGAAAATGATTGCTCGGTCAAGTCGGATTGGCGGATTGGGAAAAACGAATTCGTGTTCACCCAGTGAACGCAGTGGTTGGGGGTTTCCTTCTGTGGGCTTCTCCGCCAGTCGCAACCGAGACTTGCTTGGTTTTGGTTGTCACCAGGTGGTTACTCTCGCTAGCCCGTTCTCGTCTCCGCTGCGGTCGAATGGTTTATTTGCTTTTTCCTCCCCACTCTGAATCACAATTGTCGGAAGGGATATTATTTTCCAACCCGAGAGTGGGATATTATCCTGCAGCTCCAACCCATCCAGAGACAACAGACGTGAAGGTGGGCAAGCAACAACGTCGTGGTTGGCTTTTGATGGTGGGCGGTGGTGGTGGACTGCTAGTGACGTCAAAAGAGAAGCGCTCGCTCGGGATGGATTTGTGGGACAGAGAATATGAGAGGGTGAGCATAAGCTCCGATGTGTGTCGCTGGATGACATCGAATACTGAGGAAGAAAGAGGAAAGTATGAACGATAAGGTGATTCACCATCACATCACCTTCATCCATTACCATCGTCATCATAATCTACAACTTCATCCTGAACGCACAGGAGCAAACCGAGTCGAGAAATATCTTCAATATTCAGAGATGGTATTGAATCAAATTGCATAGTGAAGTATTATTGAATTATTATTACGACCCATCCCAACCGTATGGTCGCCGGTTTACTCTGAGAATAGAGGTAGGGAACCAGTGGAGAGGTATGGGGACGAAGATAACCGCTGATGCCCTTCTTCACCGAGATGGAATGAAACTCTTCCGTATACATAATACTAATAAATTAAGCACATAATACCCTTTGTGCGCTGCAACTGACCGGAGGGAACCTAACCCAGTTGCTTATATATCTCGATTCCTACGTTCAACCCCGGAGGGGCCGGCGTCAGTGAACCGGGGTACCTAGAGTTTGGAGCATAAACTAATACTCAATAAACACATTATGGGTAAGGAATGGCCCGCGATGAAGGTGGGCTGGATATCTACATCAACCACGGAGCTAAAGGGGTGCGAGTGCATGTTCTTCATGCTGGCTACAGAACTGAGGTTGCATCCATTCTAACGATCCCTGTGCCCTCATGAAAAGTTGATCATACTTTCTTTGCATACTTATCTACGTTCGTATGTTGATAATTTGGGTACAAGAGCTAGAGTTCTTCCTGCCCATCCAAACCTGTGGCATGGAGCTTCCCAGAAAGGTAATGGTTTGGAGATGGTCATGGACGGACGCAGCTCATATTACGAGAAAGGGGGGTGGTGGGGTGCGGTGCGGGGAAATGGTAGTGAGCGGCGCTATGTATGGTCCAGCAAAACCCTGTCATCTCCACGATGGACGCAGCGTCTTTGACGTTTAGATATTCTTTCTCCATATCTATTCTGCTTCCATGCATAGTATTCTGAACTCCGTGCCGGCGCAATTGCTTCTTTCATTCCTTCGATATTTTCTTTCTTTTGCTTGCCGAACAAAGTAAACGTTCGAACAGCAGCAGAAAGATGTGTCAGTACAGAACTGGCGGAAAGATTGAGACTTGAGACAAAAATGCGCCTGCTGGACGGTTGGGGAAGGCGACGAACGAATCCCCAGCATTTCCACACATGGTTTACACCGTCCGTCATATTACAGACACCCAGCATCAACATGTGCGCCCAGAGTGCAACTTTCTGTTCGAATTCACAACTTCTCGAAGGTTCGCCTGTGGCCGACAGCGACGAGATTGGTTCGCCTGAAAACTGACACCGATACCAATCACACTTATCTTCACCAACAGTATCGTATCGTATCACGAGAACCACACCCGATGCTCAGGTCCTCTGTCGCAGGGCAAGGGCATATGCAGCACCTTGACTTTGCCAGGCTTCTGGAAGAAAGCGAATGTGACTCCACGGCGGCTATCGAGTATTTCCTTCTCGTTTAGGAGCTGCGGGGATAGGAGGAAGATTTCACCCATGCATTCGCTTATGCCAGCAATCTTATAACAGTATTATTCCTCATGGATTCTCACCGATTTTTTACCTTGAACAATGTAACCGAGACTTCCTCGTTTTCAATTCAACTCTTAGCATCCCGGAGAGCACAGGTCAGATACAAATGCCTGTAAAACTCCCTAAGATTGGGAGCAATGCTAAAGGGCCCAAGACAGATCTGTAAAACGGTTGTCGGTAAAGGCGGTACCGACATCTGACCGGTTTCCAAATCCGCCATCTGGTGCCGCACAAATAATACAGACGAACGCTGATGTTCGCCAGTAGGCGGAAATGATTTACTATTCTGCGGATGCCCCACATGGAAGTGGAGTCGGCATGAAGCCACGTAAAACACACTCCACAATGCTGCGGATCCGAACACCGGAATAACTCTAGGATTCGTGGTCACAAAATGATACCCAAGTATGTTCCTCGCAAAGTCCCATGTCGCCTGTCACCTCCCAATTGATCCTTATGATCTACATAACGGTTTGTCGTATGCGTTAGTATTTAGAGTGCAGCCCAACTTGGTCCTGGACCTCCGAATCCACTGGTCTATAATCTTTTGCTCTCGGAACCAGCAGCAGAGTTTGAAGCCGTTTGACAGTGAGACCGACTCTTGTACTATTCGCGGTAGTGCCGAACACTATACCTTTTTCGCTTGGCATATGTAGGAGTAAATGGGGGCGTGGCGTACGAACATTCGATGAGATTAGGGTGAGACTGGATGGCTGACGGACCGGCGGATAGATTTGGGTGTGTGAAAATTCTTTAGATAGGATAAATGAAAATCGATGAATACAGGGCAGAAGTCGTCGAAAACGACTTGCAATCTCCGGCGGTGACGTGCGGGTAGATCAGCGGGAGTCCGTGCGTTTAGTCCATTCTCAAATACATATTTTGACGTCCCCGCACCACCAAAAACTCGACTCCTCGTAGGTAACGGATACGCTTTTCAAGAATCACTAATCATCAGGTCCCTGAAGCCCCTCAACAGTACCAAAAGAAGCGAATTACGCCTAGAGGCTGATGCGGTACGTAATTCGGGGTAGGAAAGCGCGCGATTGCGATCCCGGTGCCAGCATGAAGCATTGCCTGGGTGGCGAATCAAATAGGGGTGATATTGGTCGGCTTCGTGAATCATGACACGAGTGAAAAGGACAAAGGAGAGGTGTCGACTCCCCAGATCCACTTAAACTAGTGCTCAGTATCTAATCAATCTACCCTCGCGTGATCATTCAAGACTCCTTCCTTCCTGAGAATTGTGTGCGGCAAATTCCGCTCGAGTCCCTCGCGGTTGCTTAGTAGCATGACTTTTGCTGTCTGGGACTGTCTCGGCTCCGCCCGCAACCACGATAGCCGCATAATACGTCGCGTTTACTCATTGGCGATAGATCGCATGATGTTCCCCCTTTAGCATGGACTCTATCATTTAGCCAACACGACAATCTTTCATATATGAACCTGGAACCCAGGGAAGGTGGGACCTTTGATTCGGCTTCCCCGCAGCATAGCGCCGTCTATATTAGCCTCGACCCCTGCCCACCGCAACAACACTTCAGCCGCCATTATGAGGCTACATACAGGATTGATATGGTCGCACAGCAGTAGCACAATTTCGCACATCCCCCCGCATTGCCCATCGGCGGCCGAAACTCGTCCAGGAATAGTCGGACCGTAAGGATGGTAGGCTGCAGAAGCTTGTTTACTACTATGAATGAACTAACTATCCTACGGGGACAACGAAAACCACCTAGCTCTTTATGTCGAGGAGGCTACAAAACAGAATCCGAACAACCGTGTGGAAGAAGTCCTACACCACGTTAACTAGGGCAGTTTCGGTTTCCCATATGAAGAACTTGCACACTATCTGTCTCTCTGCCATATAAAGTGCGTAGCATCCACTTTAAAATTCACAATATCTACAGTGGCTGACAATTCAACTTCCGACATATCTCGTCTATCTACTTGATACATACCCTACGCCGAAGCCGAGGCTCCTTTTGTTGCTAAACTGAGTTTTGGGTATATTTTTAACCGGGGAGCAGCGGGAACCCACGGACCATCATCACCATTCCGCCGTGAAACCAGTATCCCTACGACCCTCCTCCTGGGAATAATTTGTGGCTTTCTCGAGTAATAACCGATAATGCTCTGACACAACAAGCGGCGAGAAGTTTCGCAAACCCCGCTTCTATGGAGTACTAGGACGAGTGCTGATACATGAATTTGTGTTCACCGCCAATTTTGTTACATGGTGGGACCGGTATCAAGGATACTTTGTGGCTGGTACTATAATGCAGCCCCCAAGATGCTATGCCCTACGTTCTCACGCTGTGGATTTCGTGCATCTTGGAGTACCTATAATCAGTAGGCAGTAGTGGTTTTGGTGAAGTTGGCTGAAAGTTGTACTGTACACCGCTTGGGTGTCCCTAAAATGGTGTCATCGCCAGTTGGGCCACTCTATGTACCCTGATCACTGTCTAGTGTGGGGAGGAACCGAGTCCAAGTCCTTGGTCTCTTTTCGCTACCCACTTTGTTTCAAGCGAGCAGAGCGGAGGCGGGCGGAGAGGGGGGTTGCAGGTTATAGTTTGTAGGTTGTTTCGGGGCTGCAGACGGGATCTGGCATGAAGTGTGGCGAAGATTTCGTTTCTTTCAGCAGCCGTGAGGAGACGGGATGCAGCATTCGACATAAATGGGCAGAACGGTTTGTTTGCTCGGAACTCGTTTGCGGGAATATAGCGACTCCACAACAATAAAGACATGTTGGTTTGCTATCACGGGACACATGTTTCATCTACTCTCCAAACATACTGATGAATCATACGTCCAATTCCGCCGCGTACGCCCAGTATAGGCCTCCACCACAATAATATAACCGCAGATATTGAACGATCTATCCATCCATTCAACTAGCCAGCTCCCCCCTCACGAGCCATTTTTGTTGGGTAGGTTTGGATCAAAGACGGCCCGTTCCGTGATTTAGGAGTTTGTTTTGTTTGTACATAGGGGTAGGTACACGCGACTTTATGTAACTGAGATAAACCCAGCAGCATGCTTCTTTTTATATCTTATTTTCGGGTTCAAGCCTAGTCAATTGCGTCATTATCCATCACCCGTGAGACAGAGAACAGCGTCAAGACGGATGGAAGCACTTCTTTAGGGATTTCCCACGAATATAGACAAGATTGGCAGATTTTCCAACCACCATCACTACCACCTTATCAAGATCTTCTCGTTCAGCCTCGGTTTCGACTGCCCAGGTTGGTTATAGCCTAGGTACAGAACCCGGATACGCCGGATCATACTTATGCCTACATGGTCCGTGCTTACATCTCTTCTGGGGTGACGGTGGGTTGTGCTTACACACGACATACCCAGTCATTGTTTGTGGTTTGTGTGGTTCGCAAGCCATGTAGATCCACTCATATTCATCCTGTTCATGCAGCTGTACCTCATACCTTGAAGGATGACGACGCATGCATATGTGCTCTTTCAACCCCCCTGTGTCAAATTTTTTGTAATCCTAAATGTCAGATAATCTGGGGGCGTATATATCAAAAACTGAGAACGAGATACGAATAAGGAAGCGATGCGCTCGCTGCAAAAAAAAACGGCTTTGTCTCCGGACAAGTTCAATTCTGCAGTAGTTTAAACGTTGGGGTGCTCTCGCCTAATCCAAGCATTTTGGGCCTACCCTACCGCCCAGGGACATCCCGGAAGTCAGGATGGACTGACTGCATCCTATCAAAAGGAACGTGCATCGTTTTTCTTGCCGTAGCCTTTTGAACCCATCGATTCTGCGGATGCAGCGTCAGTATAAGTTTGACCAAGTGGTTGTTGGATACTGTACCATGTTGCAAGACATCCAATTGCAGCAACCATGGTGCAACGCAGGAGGTTGGTGAGTTCCAACTTGATTAAATGGAAACGAACGATTAATTTCCTCTAGGGTTTCAACCCTTCTTACGAAGTACCTTGGGAGGTATCTCAAATCTCTGTCTGCGCGTCACTTACTAGGACTCATTATGAGCGGTCGTTATTGTCGTACTCAGGCAATCATTTCGTGCATGGTTCTGAAACCTGACCACCGTCATTCGGTTTGGTGGTGTGTCCCCGGACAGTCAATTCAGTTAATCCACGAGTCAACTTTGGCTGGGCACAACTAATAGCAAGTACTAGTACATTTCGTTATCTCCCTAAATTCTTCCACACCGTCTCCAGACTTCAGCCCACTTCGTGTACCTTGTACCTGCGCTGCGCAGCCCTCGCACTTTGAGCCTTCTCCATTTGCCGATGCATCGCAGGTATCTTCAAGGCTGTGTTGTGCATCTCAATTACCTAGCAGTCTAGTAGCAGTAACGGGCTTACTGGCTTAGGGCGTCCCTCGTTAGAGTGCTGGCCCAGGCTGCTGCTGACAACGGTGAAGCCTGCAGTCAGGCGCTCGATCTGCGTTGTTATTCCCTCCTTGCCATCCCATGTGTTATCAGGGCTCGAGGAGTGCGTCCCCTCCTTCTTCATTAGTACAATGGGAAAGATGGGGAATGCTTGATACCAAAATTGCTGAGGAAACTCAAGTGGTTGGTTCGTTCTGCCGGAGCAAAGACAAGGCTTCGCGTAGAAATTGCTCTTGAGTATTAGCTGGTAAGTACAGCGGTCATGCATATGGGTAGCGATGATCGTCCACTGTTTTGGGTGCGGCAATCAAAGACTGACTGTACCGCCACGGGTTGGCTGAGAGAATTTGCTTTCTGGAGACGGTCCGCATGTCGCCCGAAAACGAGTGAGATAGAGTATTTTCACCATCCAAAGTATATCAGAACGCCTCTGAGTTAACAAATCATCATCATACGTTATGTGCCACTTAGACATTAAGCACAGCCAGCGCCTTTTGCATCCGACCACGTCCTGCGTCCTGGCCTCCCCACAATTGGAGCCAAAGAGCTGATACCAACGAGCAGGCTGTGATATTAGGTATTTCTGGTTTCAGTCCTACAGGAAATGGGGTGAATCTCATGATTATCTAACGGTCCTAACCATACAACCACGAGAATGGAGTTTAGGGCTGTACGAATGCCCCATTGCTGCAGTTCTGAATTGCGAGCAGCCACTCTGGTCAAAGTACCCTAGAGCATCATCTATCATTGACAAAAGTGACAGCTATCTCCTACAGCGCAGACATACGGGGCCATGCGAATAATCACACATTCCCGGAGCGGTGTGGATCGACAAGACATGAAGGGCTCTAAGCCGGAAGATCTACAGTCTGCACAATGCATCACGACTCAGAACTCGTCCGATGCCATACGTATGCCCCGCTGGATGGGGCTTTCCGCCAGCAACACCTTTTGGCTCGTCTAGAAATCTATTTCCCATCACAGAAACGATATGACGCATGTGAAACTATGTGTTCCTAATGGCTTCTCCACCATCATTCGTTAGCGAGTTCAGAGTGTTGTGTATAACTTCCGGGATGTGCGCAATGATATGGTGCCTTCCCTCCTTATCCATGACTCTTCACTCTATGAATCCTCCCCAGTACTTTGCCACGCCTCCGCGCCGCATGCGCGTAGATGAGCAATATCTCATCACCAAAAGTGGTCGTGCGAGAGGGGTAATAGAAGAAGGGCCTATTTTGGGTGGACAGACACGGCCGTGTACTTGATCAAAGTGGTTGTGCTTCATTGCCTATTTTGCACAGATGTGCTTTGAAATTGTGAAACCCAGAACCTCCTCCAGCTCTTTGTGAGTCTCAGGGATCGTGAGTTCCAGGTTTCCGGGAGTTAGTGCAATGCGGTCAGAACCATACGCTCTGAGCGGAACTGTAAAGAGATGGAGACAGCGGGATAATTCACCACGTGTACCCATAGTAACAGGGCAAATATTGGGGTAGAGTCTAGCTCGTGAGAGTTGAGCGAAATTACGTCCTTAGCCCGTCTACAAACATCCAGTGATGTTGGTGCGCATGGACAGGAAAGTTTGGTACGCTGTAGTTCCACCAGGCTCGGTCGTTCCTGGCAATACTCCGAGTTCAGGAACCCTCAGCCTGGCGTGTCCTACCTAGCTCGCTCGTGAATATGCCGAATCCAGGATTCTCTCTGTCTGGTGTGTCTTGCAAAGATGTTACTTTCGACAGGAAGGCAAGACACCGCTCAAATACTACACGCATGCGCATGGCCTACTGTAGAGTAGCGAGTAGGAAGTGAACACGCTCGGACACGTACAGCGTTGGAGCGCAACTATAGCCACACACCAGCGATATCTCCAGAGTTTGATGCCATGCTTGGAAGCCCGTGCACTAATTATGAGCAGGCTACTATGGTTAATATATAGTCATTGATTGAGGTTTAGGTCAGGCTAGTTAATCTCTCTGACGACGCCAATGAGAAAGTCTTCGCTTACTGCCAGCTGGCGCGCGTCACAGTCCTCAAGGATCATGTCATGATGGGTAATATTTCTGGTTCTTCTATGCGGCCGCTACCCGTGCTGGCAACGCTGATCCAGAGGGGTCGTTACTTTTCCAGCACAAGGAAGGTTATGCAATATGTAGAATTTACGACCTCACGGGGGCTGAAAAGCTAGGGCTGGCAGGCGATGCTAGCCCTTCACCATAGCCCTTCAACATAGCCCACCGGGGCGTCCGTTGTATAGGGCTATTTCAATCACACTACTCCAAAGTAATATCCATGCTCAATTCTCCCTCACACCCATCGAACCACGATTGATGATTACATCAAGCTTCCGGATTCCGACTGCCACCCATTCGTCCAATATAATAAATCCATCATCCGTCAAACCCAGTTCTGCCACAACCGCTGTTAGCCTCTGGTGTGGGGAGGCGAGATAGCTAGTGGTCCTACACGATGATGGGGGAGGGGGACCAATCGGCGGGTAGGTGCTTCCCTCAGGTTTCGTGCATGTACACCATTGTTCAACGGGTATGGGATCAAGCACTTGAGCGATATGCAGGCCGCAGCGCCCAAACCAGGTGACGCCGGCTATATGCCCAGCAGTTGTCAGTATACCGATGGGAAGATGAAAGGCAACCTACAGCAAGTGGAGCACTGGGTCTTTCTGCACATCTTGTTTTGGCGAGGAAAGGCTGGAAACACTGAGGAGGTAGTGGATGCGGTACGCGGAAGGGCTGGCCAGTTTTGTCAGGTGGGTTTTCCCCAACGCTTGCACGATGTTAGACAGCTAGTGGCGTGGTTGCCCGACGCGATTGCGTCATAGTTCGGGACGAGGAACTAGATAAGATTAGATGGCAGATGTTTCATGAGCTGTCATTCGAGCTCCAGGAGCAGCTCCACACTAGCAATAACTTATAAGCTAGATACTTATGGGCGAGTTACTGTTCATACCAGACGATCTTTTTTTCGCTTCGCATTTGAACGAGCTTACTAGTGAGGTGAAGATCCGACTAACGAGAGGTGCGAGTGTAAATGGAGGATTACCTAAGAGACCAACAGATAGTTAATCTATTTAACTCCCAGAAGGCGGAGATGGGGCCTGAAAGGAGGTGGTGTAAGAGGAAGTGGAATGCGGCTATTGTAGCATCGTGGGCTGGAATCGCAGGCAAACGCTTCTTTGTGAATAACTGCCAGAAGCGTGCACCGATTGTTTTCACATACATAACAAAATCCACCCTTGCTGCGCGATAAATACCTTGGACGGATAGATGGAGGTAACCGTGTCCTTCGTGTACTCACGGCCAGGGAGGGAGATATTGCACTGTGTGCGGGAAGAGCTGCAAGTCAGAGGTGCAAGTGCACATGTTTATGCTACACGCCCCATTCTCTAGTAACACCGCGAATTCATCTCTCTTTCCCTGTGAGACTGGTGGTGGACCCGTTTCCTCCAAACCCTGGTTATCTCATACAATAAGGGTTCAGGTATACTTAGAATAGTCCACATACGTTTCGCATTGTTCATTTCCCTGTAATATCTAAACGTTCATGTGGCCACTAGAGAGCTTCAGCTCAAGTTGTTTTCGTCGTTCCCCTGTTTGGCGCAGGACAAACCGGCGTAAGCGCGCTTGTTGATTAACCGCTTACCACGTCCACCTCACCTCCGCTGCTGACCAGACCCTTGCCGCTCTATTTAATACTGCCCCCCCTCCCCTTTGCTCGAGCTGTAGATTACATGTAGCGACACACAGGCAGACGGTATTGTTTTTCTGTGTACTCAGGGCGCCGGTTCCATTCGGTGTATCATTCTCGTGACATTCAATCCCGGACCACATGCCATATCTACGGAACCTTATACATCCTTGTTTCCACGATAGTGTAGAAGGTACGTATACCAAGGTTCATCCCATAGCTTCATAGAGATTGACTGACTTAGATTCTGTCAAAATACTATATGCCCAGCTTACACACAAACCAAGATATAAAAATGTGATAACCAAGGGTTTCCAGCCCTGAAAGTTGGTGTTTATAGCACCAATTGAGCGCTTCAGGTTTCGAACCTGCTTGTTGGATGTTCTAGCACATGCTCAACCACATAATTTTCTTGCTAATCCGATGATTTTAATCATTAACATATAGAATTTAGAGTTAGCTAACGCTGGCGCGCAAACAACCGTCTTTCAGACCGACACATAAGCCGAGTGCTACGCAAAAAGTGACAACCGCGGGTGCCTATCGTCCACAGGCTTTCTGCCTCCTCTGTATACACAAGCGAGAAACCAGATAAACATGGAATTATTTCACCCGTGTCAGGCCTCCACTGCATACAAACCGCTAAGAGTACTGTCATACTCTAATTAGAGTGAACACAGTATGAATAAAACAAACCGCTAAGAGTAATCGTAATCTTATCAACGCAAAATTTAGGACCCTTAGTCTACGAGGGATGCCACTATATAACTTGGACACACTACTGATGGAAACACTCCTAATTACCACGCCCGGTCATTCCCGGTTTCCAGATTTAACTCTGACACGAGATGAGATATGTCAGGCTCTGCTGATTTTGCCAACCTATCACCCATCTCGCCTTCAGCCTTTAAAGCGGTGACAAAGAAGCCGAGGCCGCGACTACTTTGTCCCTGTTCAGGGAGGGTACCTAGGTATTTACAACCAGCGGAGTTCAGGCAAACCGCGTCCATCCTTGCAAGCGTAACTGCCAGCATTATACTCTACATAGGATATGACACTCGTCATATATTTCTGCAAACCACCGTAAGCGCTAAGGTGGTGGCACAGCTACATGACATCTCGCCCTGTGGGCCCACAGACCGGGTGGTTGGTGTCTCTGGCGATGAGGACATTATCTACTCGGTTCCGCAATAGTACTACTCGCGTTAGAGCTGTAGTACCCAAACACAGGGGTTAAGACCATTGCTATACGCACCATTTTGAGCACCTGCATGTGGGGGAGATTCGTCTTGATTCTTCTGCCCCGCTCTATACCCAGTAAAACTCTTTAGCTCTTAGTTTTCACGCCCTCGTTCCTTGCCATCTTTCCTTCAAACATGTGGAGGATTGTTAGGCACAGCCAGGCTCTAAATATTCCAATAACAACAACCCAGCTAGTAGTTCATGGCACTATAAACTCTGGCCAGGTGCTGCAAACACCAAAGTTCGAAACCTGTAGTACTCATTCTTTTACTCGCTTTCTCTATGATACCTCCGAGCGCTATCTAATCACACTACCGGAATCATAGCTTCTACGCTATGGTTGTGGTGGTGAGGTAGTGGTGTCGTTTGAACGCCATTTTCCCACGTCGTCATGAGAATATATATCACCCGTTGCCATGGGAATCACTCGCTGTGATGTAGACCCAAACGCGACACATGCTCTCGGGCTGTTGTCGAATCTACCTGCGGCAGTGTGCCCCTCTGGCTGCCGTGTGGATCAACCACTTACCCAACGACGAGGGGCTAAAGCCGCTAATCAAAACACCGCCGCGAAGTTTACACCACAAGATTGTAGAATTCACACTACGCCGTACCAAAATCATGTACAATAGGGTTCTTGTCCCAATCTCCCCCTTCTGATCGTCACTAATCTTCAAAAGACAAGATCTAATGCCTAGCTTAATTGCGGTAAACATCAAGGCTCGAAACTTAGAACTAGTGCTATAAACACGGGGGTTCGAAACCTTGTCTCCGTCGTGTACTTGTTCCCCAAGTGATGTTGTACAGCCGCAAGTCGAAGCAAACAAGTAGAGTCAAGAGGAATCAAGTAATTCACTCTCACCCACTGGAAAACAACACAATCTTACCCTCACCCGTGAATAGTCCAAGCCTGGGAACGGCGGGAGAATACCTAATATAACATAATCGTACAGATAATAAGGGGCCATTAGTACATTGTTGAGGGTTATTTATACATACTCGGGCCAAGGCTATAGGTCTGGACACAAGGGTGGAAGTACATAAGACCGTGGCTATAACACTTTGCATATCAGCAGTGATGCTTGATAGATTCCTCTTGAGTTCTTCCGTCTTGCCTCTATACTGTTCCCCGAGGACAAAGGAGTAGGGTAAAAGAACGGACGCAACTACAGGCTTCGAACCTCAATACTTTTAGCACCTGAGCCTGGTGTTTATCCCATACGTTCACGAAGGGCGAATTAGTTGCAATTTGCCACAGCGAAGATCCTGCCAGGAGGTCGGCGAGTGATACCAAAAGTAGTATTATCTAGTCTACTAACTACCACTCGAAGTCAACAATGGCCAATGAAAATTCGCCATCCGCTGATCAAGACCCAAATGAAAACTGCAAAAAATCCGCCCTTCGTTGGTTTCCGTGCACTTCCTATCCCAACCGCCAATTAGTTCTTTCAGTCAATCGGAAACACGGAACTGCCTAGCCTCACATTGGTCCGACCAACCAATCTGCAAGGCTGAAAACTGCCGCAAATCTAAGGAAACCGAGCGTGTGGGGATAGCACCTGAGATTTCGACTCTTTGTGTTTACAGCACCTGAACTGACGAACTTTGGTCCAGCTTGGGTTTCGAACCTTGGCGTTTACAGCATCAGTTAAGCCAGACATTAGTTCTTGCTTGGAAGATCTGGGTCCTTATTCTACGCGAGTGAGAGACACCAAGTAGCGAGAGACACTGAGTAGCGAGCTCGGCTCAGAATCAAGAAGAAATCCTTCCCACATGCTACCTAACCCCTGCATCTCCTATCTCCAGATACCTGGTTGCCTGCACTGATCGTCCGTTTATAATTATTCCTCCGTATCCCGGCTGTTGTACTCGGACGAGTTTGTATACCCACCCAAGCAGTGATGCTTCGACACAATGTCTAAACAGGCCTGGCAAAAAGAATGGGAACATTGATTTCGAACTTTGGTGTATATAGTACTTGAACTTTGATCCAACCTAGGTTTCGAACCATAGTATTCACAGTACCGTTGGCCATGCACCAGTTCTTTGTTTACCAGAAGGCTCAAACCCCGAATATGCAACAATCCATCTAGTCGAAAATCGCACCGGATCGTGCACTAACCGATAGCTGTCACCATGACTTATGGAGGGCATCGGGGTTAAAAAGCTCTTGGGTGTGTCTACCCCTAGTAGCGTGCATGCTCATCATTGTCTTTGCTGAGGATTGTTGGATATCATCACTATTTGTGTGGGTGTAATAGGAATCCTACTCGTCCGGGCATGACCGGAACCCCTCAGCAACAATCGTATATGCAACACCACAACCGCCCGTGGCCTCGGTCGCTCCATCCGGGGTTCGTGCACCGTGGACGAATTTGGATGGTTAGACATCTGGTGTTGGCCACGAGACTTCTGCAGCTGTGGGACAAGATATCGGAACCTTTCCGGACAGTTAATTCTTACAGTCAACTCGGGGCAGTCTCAATAATCCACATTGGAACGACAAGGTAGTCAAAAGTAACAATGTTTGCGCAGAATGTCTCAGCAGTATAGGCCCATCCTGCACTATTTGAGACAGCAGCTATGCATGGCTTTAGCCTGCATTCGCTACTACAACACAAGGACACGGTGGTCTGTGAGATGAAGTGCGGGTAGTAAAGGTAGTCCTTTCTCCCGTTCCAAATTGTTCTGATGCAAAATTCCCCACACAAAAATACTGTATGATAGCCACAGGTAGTGGTACCAAGAAACAGAGGCCATCAGGCTAGTCTAAAAGCTTTCTTCAGTCTACCCTGCAAGTTCCTAGTGTCCCACCGCTAGTTATTCGTCAGATTAAGAAGGCAAAATGCACAACAGAGCTGGCCAGAGTTAGTAACGAGCACTAGAAGGCAGGGTTTAAGGTCAGGGCATTAGATTAATAGGGATAATTCAATTTGAGCACGATTGGTTGTACACTTCTCTGAGATGTATGTATATAATTTACTTGGTTTGGTGGCTGGATCGTCAAAAGCGACTGCTGCGAGTTGACTGTAAGAATTGATTGTCCGGAAAGGTTCCGACAAGATATCCCGAGGCCCAAACCCTAACTGAAATAAAGCTAACTCAGAGAGTTAAGAGGCCTCGAGAGCGCGGATGATATTGATGAACATCAGGTCTCACTCAACAACTCTGTAAAGTTTTTCAGAAGTACCTTTCGACCGCTCGCCCCACAGCGGACAAACCAGTTGAGCAAAGCATCTCTCCAACAGCGGGGATGGAGTATGGGGATGGCATTGGGATGTTTACTTCTAGCCCGGGTCATGACTATCTCACTGGCTGCAAGTACGCAGTCTGCTCACGTCCTTTCCCACCACACACTCGTTCACTCACACTCACTCGGAAATCACATACGTATAACTAGCATTCAACGCTTTCACCACTGGGTGAATGCAAAATGATAACAAAACCCTCCCACCACTCCTCCTTCAGCATTTCATCTAACTACAAAGATATGCAACAAGAACACCGCTCCATCATGTCAGGAGCTGCACAAATCCTAACTCCACCAAAAAAAACCCCCAACATGTAAAACTCCCTGATGCAACCATCCCCCTCTTCAGAACCCAGCAATCCTCATCAACCCATATCCCACTGTCACAACCACAAAGAAACTAATAAAGCTACTCGGCACACCCCTAGTGATGAAATGTTTAACACTGAGATACCTCTCTCCCGTTTGCGAGTCCTCCATCATAATCGCCGTCATATTCGGGAACCCACTAGTCGGCAAACCCATCGCAGTAGAGCACATCAGCGCGCTTCCCATAACAAGGAGGTTCGGATGGGGCTCGTCCATTGCTGCGCCAACGCGCATGACGATGGGCAGAATGATCAGCGCAGCGACGGTGTGCGAAATGAATGTCGCGACAACCAGGATCATGGCGCAGAAGACGCAGAGGACTGCGTACAGACTGTGACCCTCGACTTGTTCTTTGATTCCGTGTGCGATCGTGTGGAGTAGGCCGGAGGAGTTGACGGCTTTTCCGAGGGACAACCCGCCGGCGGCGAGGATGATGATTGTCCAGAGGAAGTTGTTGAAGTCTTCTTTGGAGAGAATGCCGGTACCGAAGAAGAGGACAAGGGGGATGATCGCAATCACACCCATGTCGCCGAAAATGTGTTCGAGCGAGTGACTGGCACACCAGAGCGCAATAGTGACGACGGTCGTGATAGTGATAAACCATTCTACACCGGTAAAGGGGTCCTTAACGGGACGGATGGGGACGATAGTCGTGCCCTTCCCCGGGCGGAATGTGACCAGTAGAAGCACCCAGATCAGGAGGATGGAGATTATGCACACGGGGAGAGCGATGAAGAACCATGCTCCCCAGCTGGGGGCCGGGCGCATATTCTCCAGTGCAATAATGTTCTGGGGACTGGCGATGGGGCTCGCCATTCCTCCGATGTTGCTGGCGAGGGCGATGCCGAGGATCAGGGCTTTTGAGAAGTCGGAGCCGGCGGGGAGGTTCCGGAGGAGAGGTTGGATGATGGAGAAGCAGAGCACGGGGGCTGCGACGTTAGAGATCCACATCGAGGCGAACATGGCGACGAACATGTTGGTAACTAGCACCGTTCGGGGCCGCGTTCCGGCTTTAGACAGGACGAAGGTAGCCATGCGTTTTGCGATGCCGTATTTGCTGAGTGCTGCGGCAAGGGCAAAGCCACCGAGGAGTAGCATGATCACAGGTGTCCACATAGCAGAGAATATGTATTTGGTGGCTTCCTTGGTTTCCATCCTGTTGTGGGGCTTGTCTTCTTGACGTACTATGCGTAATAGGACGACCAGAAAAGGAATGAGCAAGGAGGTAACGAATAGAGGAATGACCTATACATACCGTATTAGACTTGTATAAAAAGACTGAATGGTAGATGGAATACAAACCTCAGTAGCCCACAGCAAACTGACAAACACCAGCATGGCAAAACAATTCTGTTGTTCCGGCGTGTCAAATGTCTTCACTTGTAGCAACATCGCAAATACAACGATAATAGCCGTCAACGTGAAAAAGCCCGTCGAAAACAACCATGTAGGTATTCTCACACTTCCCATTGGTGTGTTTAGATGCTTCGTGAACATCACCGTGTCCGTCTCATCTCCATCCAGCCGCTGCTTCTCTATCCCATCCCCAACTAATGGTCCGATATGGGCTGCGTGCGCCTTTCTTTCGATCCCTATCATATCCCTCCATACCGTATTCCTTTCCCATACCACATGCTCCCTTAGATGCAATCGCAGTTCCTTCCTGGCCTCTTCTACGTCGCCGTTAGTGACGAGATTGGCGTACATCTCCACGATCTTGTTAACATTCTCGTCTAGATACCCTATCGTAGACGGTTGGAAGCAGTGTGCTGGAGTAACCTTCTGCTCAATGTATGCATTCTTGAGGTTCCTTTGCAGAATCTTGTCATATTTCTTCAGTGCCTTAGTGAATCCCGTCTTATTCAGTTGAGCATAGCTCTTGAGCTCTCGTAGCGCCACGAACAGGGATATAGCTCGTTTTTTGAGAGTGATCCGCTTATCGTGGAACACATCCTGCTCTCCCTCCTCGGAATATGCTATCGAGGCTCGTCGTCGGAAAGAAAACTCACTGGGTGCGTCGGACGTTATGGATTGGTGCACGTTCCCCCAGCTCTGTCTCCGCCCCAACAACCGCCCACTCGGACCCTCCGGTTCCACGTCATCATCGTCGTCGGAATCATCATCCACCCGTCCCAGCTCCTGGGTGCTTCCCCATCGCGAAAACCCACTGCTCCCAGAAGACCGCAACCGTCGGTCCTTGTAGGGATTGTTCACGAACTCGAGTTGTCCCTGATTGTACTCCTCCACATCTTTAAGTAGCTGTACAACCTCAGCCAGCAGCTCGCTCTCCTTGTTCGAGTAAAAACTTGTAATCTTTTCCAGCTCCGAATCTAGCGCTCTCCGGAAAACAATGTCCGTATCGACATCGCTAGCGATTAGCGCGGTGCGTTCGGGATCTTGTCCGTCTACGGCCTTGGCTCGGCTCTGAACGACTTTCTTTTCGAGAGTGTAGATTCTGTTTTTTTTTTCAGACGATTATCGATGTTAGCCGAGCCGCCTTACACGATAAACCCACTCGTGTGTAACGAAAGAGAAAAGGTCAAAGGAAGGGAAAAACCCAACAGCTTTTTTAAGTTCGAGTACGCGATGTAATGAGTACTCCAATCCGGCACCGCATTGAACTGGATGCTGTGGGAGAACTTCATCCCGGCTTCGGCGGCGTCAAGCCTGCGCTGGAGCTTTCTGGTATCCCGATTCCACCTTTCTTGCTCTCGTTGGATGTGTTGTCGATCTTCGTCTGTGGTGGTGGTGGTGGTGGTGGTGGTGGTGGCTAGAGTGCGTAACTGGATGCTTTCTCCTGCTTCGCCTGCGGGGTGTTGAGACGGCAGAATGATGGGCGAGCGGGTGACGTTTTGATGGGTGTGGAATTTGTGTTGGCAGTGGCTGTAGTGGTAGTGGTGGTAGTGGTGTTAGTGGTTGTGGTGGTGGTGCCCAGGCGACAAACGCGGATGGTGCAGCGTTGTGTTTGTCGACGAGACGAAAAGAAGGGGCTTGGAACCATTGCTGGGCCAATAAGCGCATTGGGCTGATGCTGCTCTCACAGCTTCTGCTGCAGATGGATTAAAAACCCGGGCACTCGCAACGGGTCGTGCAATTCAAGGGGTGTGCGTGATTTTAGTGTTATTCGAGAGCTCTTCGCGCATTGCATAGCAGCAGCTTTTTTTTTCTTTTGCTTTTACTTATTTGCGTTTCTCGGCAAGGCAGTCTTGCACTTGAGCAGTTACTCCGTTCGGTGGCTCTCTCATACTTGAGCTCTTCATCCCCTCGAGTTCCAACGTCTCACAACAACTCACTCGGCTAGAATTTCCAACGCACACACCCACTTCAGCTTCCCTTGTCATACGCGTCTGACACAACACCAATAAACGTTCAGTACTGGAGCCCGTGGGATTATCACATCACGTGCCTATGGTGGTACGGTGCCTGACGCACATAATTATGATACAACTTATGCGATAGGCGATAAGGCTCGGCGCCAAGTGCGCAGGGCGATGACTTTGGCGGATCTTCACGGAGCAAAAGAAAGCTGGGATTTTCGAAAGTAAGAGAGACTGCGTACGGTCGATCCGATCCCCGATCTAGAGCCACGATGGAATAGAGCAAACGCGCATCTGCGGAAGAAGGTTTCGAAGTTTCTGTACGCGCTATGCTGGCGGACAAAGCCGGTGAGAGTCAGTGATGATTTTTATGGTTACCCCGAGGAGATGAAATTCCTAGGAATATAGGAGAGGTCATCCGTCCGACTCGGCCCGGAAGCTTCTCTTAATTAAGCACCAGCCTTCAGACTGCATATCTCTGGATGACACCCACGCTACCACGTACGCGCATGACCAGCAGAGCCCCGATTCAACTATCGGTGCATCAACGGCTGCGGTGGCGGATCCATCCATTTCATCAGGAACCAATGAACAAACATCGACATGCCACGGGGGGTAGTGAAGCCCCACGCTACGTAGTTCTAAAGACCTCCAACCCACCGGACCGTGCAAGCGTCATCCCCAGGTGCACCAGATTCCCAACCAAGCTGTGATGGACTTTACCTGACCGGCCAGCGAATTCACAAGCCTACCAGACTAGCCTTGCCAGTAATATCTGGGGATATTACTACTCGTTCTAGCGTATCACATCTCGGGTGACAATCGGTGGAGAGCTTAGTCGTATGAATCTATAAACTCTTCTCGAAATCGGCCTCACACTGTCTTGCTATCCCAATATCCCGCATTCTTGATCACTACCTCAGTCTTCAGCCAGGCAGACTAGCAAAAACAGCGGCTCGGCTCGGCCCGAGCTATTGAAATGGATATCCATGCACTAACGGCGATCTAGAAGATAGATTCACCATCCAAAGCTCTCTCTAAAAACTCGAGGACCTACTCTAGGGGTGGTTGGTTATATTCGTATGGAGGATAACATGAACTCGGCTTCGAACGAGCCATATTGTAGAAGTTATCTAGTTTCCCGGTTTCCTACAATTTATATCAAGTTATCATTGTTGACTAAGCGCTGCAGTACGTACGGAATAGTAAGCTTGGTGATATCTAAATATGAAGAATCAAGGCAGTAGCCAAAGTGCCTACGGACGAGATCATATTCTAGTCACTGGCGGCGGCTGACGTCTCCGAATCCTCACCTTCTCAAATCCCTAGGCTCCAAGCTCCGGGGCGTGGGGATTAGTATACGTAGTTGTATACCTAATAGAACCTGCCTCTATGTAAAAGATACGGTATCATGCGGTTGATATGTTCTATCCCTAGAGTAGAGCACTAGTTTTATCCGAGAGCTCGGGAAATCTTTACAATGAGTCTCATGACAGGGCATCACTCCAGCCAACCTCAGAGGATTGCGAGAATAATAAGTTAGGACGACTGGGATAAGCGTATTGTTGTGCTGTCCAGCGAGTGCTGCAGTGTCAAAAAAGTAAGTTCTTGGACAGGGGGTCGACATGGTACCGGTAGGATCTATTGCTATTTGGGCTAACAGCAAAGAAACTTCCATATACAGACCGGTGACGTCAAAGATTTCCACCATCTCCACAGGTAGGCTACCTACTCAAATAGTTATACCGGCTAGCCTGCAATGAGTTGCAAAAATAATCGCCAAAACCCGCCCTAAAAAATGGGCAAACAGCCAAAATAGAAAACAAGAAAACAATTGCAAGGGAAAAACTGCAAAAGTTAATAAGAAGTAGTTGCTATACGAATTCCCATCATCAGTTATCTCACCGTTATCAAGTTCACCACTCGTCCCGATGGAACCAACGCATTACCTATCTTCAGAACTAGCAAAACTAAAAAACTAAAAAAAAACAGGTATCAACGAGGCATAGATGTGGTCGCTGTTTTTATCTGCGCAGGTTTGTCGCAGGTGACTGAACGATACACCCCTTACACAAAAACAGTATCTAACTTATTGTAAACACCTTGCACCCCCTTCCATCTTAGTGGGGACTGTGATCTCAGTGGGGACTTTGTCAAGGACAACTTCAAGGGCTGTATACCACGGGATTCCTCCGAAGTACGCAACTGCGGCCGGATGATCTCGCACACCAGATGTTCTTTACTTGCCAGGCCCCGGTGTTCGACAACCTTAAGGTCTGTTCCTCGCCGAGCATCAAGGCACACGAGGGCATGGCCTTCCGGGGTAATGACTTTCAACAAGGTCAAGCCACTGAGTAACAAAGTTCGCGTATTCAGAGGTCGGTCGATAGAGAAGCCGGTTCCGTCTTGTGATTTACGCTGAAATACCGAATTATAGGGCCCCCGGGTATTCAAAATCGTCCAGTGCTCGTCATGGAGGAGTTTGGCCATGATGAGTTGCTCGTTGATTCCAGTAATGCCCTGTAGTTCGGAGACACTTCGGCACTGGACCCGACGTAGGAGAAAGTCCCTCCACGGCCAATTTTCAACATAAATGCTTTTGCAGACCAGAATGACGAAGGCTGCTAAGACCCATGCGTATGTCGTAATGTTGAAAGGGTCCACCCCTTCTATGCGAGTGCCAAGAGCGAAGCCTATGGCCAGGCCACCAATAACCAAGGTTATGGCTGTAATAATGACACTCCAGACATAGAATCCACAATTAACGATCACCGAGCTTTCATCATATACCCACTCGTCCATTTCTGCTGTGAGCTGTCGTAACTGTTTTGCGTTGAGTTCATGCTGGATATCGCGTGATGAGACCATATTCTGATCGTTGGTCGGAGTAGACTTGCTTTCTGTTCCACCAATGAGACTGCTTCTGGAAAAAAGACCGCTTTGTACCGCTTGCGACAGTCGAAGAACATCCAAACGTCGAGTAGTACTATCGAATTCGTTGGTGAACATTCGAAAGAATGCGCCGAATGTGCTCTCTGCATAAGGACGGACGATGTCGTCAACATCCCCAGTGAGGGCAACCATATTTCTGAAGCTGTTGAGATTCGCCGAAATCACTGGACTCGCTGCCGCCAGTGGTACCATCACGGTAATGATGTCTTCCATATTACAGAGAACCAATTCTTGTTTGCCAGTTGTAATGTCAGATGAATCAAGATTCGGGTTTTCCGGACCTCTGGTACCAGGGCTTGGGCCATCCCGTTTTTCGAAATAAGTCCACTCAATCATCGTCCGTAGACCGTCTGTGCCTAGGATCGGTGGTCCACGTTGGGAGATCCGTACCTGGAGGTCCAGAACGGTCTGGTTCAGAATGCTAAATGCTGAATGTGCGACGTTGAGATTATTGAGATCTGATGTGGCCGTAAATTCATAGTTCCGGTCCTGAAAAAGAAGTGCCTACATTTGCTTTGTTAGATGTCTACCAATCTATCGTAAATATGCAGTGAGATCCAAGGACCCATACCTTGAATCCTTCGAACCCTGTCTCATAGACTACCGCGCAGACTTCGTAAGAGGTCATGGAAAGCCCTGAACGTTTCAAATGTTGCAAAGATGTGAAGATGTATCTCAGGATGGCTACAAGTCCTGATCGAAACCTTTCCTGGTGGACGCAGTGCCACTTGACAAAAGATTCCGCGTTTGTGTCGAGAGGCATTTTTAGTTCTTCACAAGCCTCACCATCCTCGTCCTCCACCTCCTCCCGGTTTTTTGTGCCTGGCTGGCTCGAATCTCTGTCTAGTGCATATCCCGCAGCCCTCAGTGAAATAGAAGTGCTATTGTATAGATCCAGTAACAGCATTTTGACCTTTGTTGCCCATTTTGCAAGCACTCCCACCAAGTTGTTGTGCCAATACTCTCCATTCCCTGATTGAGTAACCAGCCTTACAATGACTGCAGTCGCGTAGTCGACCAGAATATAGCTCGCATACGTGTACTTCCAATCGTAAAGGTTCTCAGACGATTCGGATTCAAACTCTTTCTGTGCACAAGCGGGCTGACCAGAACTAACTGTTCTCATGTATCTTGCCACTTTCTCTTTGTTGGTAAGCCCCTTGCAACATTTCAGGGAAATAACTTCATTATCAAGGGTGCAGATAGAAAATGCCTTCATAATCATTTGGGACAGCGAAGAAAGCTTATTGTAGCCGTCCCAAGATCCTTCTTTGAGAAGCTCTTGACCAGAGAATCGCAATGCATCTTCGGGATTTTCGACAATATTCACGAGCCGAGCAATCTCTTGCTCCAAGAGTTCCTTTGCAGAATCTTGGCTAATCGGGTAGGCATTCAGGTCATCATACTCCGGGAGAGTGGTGTTGATTGGGAAGCCTGTTAGATGGGTAGTATATTTCTCATGAGCACAGGCGGCTTGGAGGATGTCTTTAGGGTTTGCCTTAATCCTGGAACCTCGTTGAGCTGGAGCTCCTTCATCCTGCTGTTGTTCAACGGCTGATATCACTGGGTCTATCGGAGTTGGGTGCGGTTGCATGCTATGCATGCGGTTGTGGAAGATGCGTTTTGCTCTGCCTCCGGTTGATGAAAGTGTGGCACGACGCTGTAGGATGGGTGGAACAAGCGTAGCTGTAGCTGGATTGTGTATCGGATTCGAGGAATTCTGTGCAAGAGGACGCGGAACGGCCGTGGCTGTAGTTGAATACTGTATATGAGCTTGTGGCTGCTTTTCATCGCTTTCGGACGAGCTTGGTGTTGATGTCGACGTCGGTGTATTGACCTCATTCAAAGAATTCGCTGCCATTATGATTATAACAATGTCTCTATGCTTCATTAGTAATGTATTTAGGAATCTTTTGAGATAATACTTGGATCGGTTCAATGTAGGCTTTCTTTGGATATACAGGCAAAGGAGTTCCTTCGGCGAATCTTTGTGACAAGAGAATGGCCTATTGTCAATGGTTGCACTTTGGAGGTACATACATGTTCTACCCCACCGACTAAGTTTCCCACCCACCAAGTAAATCGTGAAATTACTATATTTAATAAGTTCCCAACAACTTTCATACATTGAAATTTGCAGGAGACCTTCTCGATGGCATCAAGATGCACATCTGCAAGTATAGGACAGTAAACAGAAGGTTTGATGCTGTCGCTGAAGCTGTTTCTCCCAAACCCGTATTTGAGACAGTGATAGTGATTGTAACCACACAATACCTAATGTGTTTTGAAACAAACTTCAGGGGCACATCACTAGTGGCCAAAAGATAGTGAATGATAATCCATGGGCTGAATTTTGCTTGCGGTTGTGGTCAATAGGTGTTTACTTGGTGGGGTAGAACATACATATTACTACGAATTTACTGTGTAACGCAAGTATAAATGCAACATTCGACGTGAGGGAACTGACCCCTACACTCAAGATTCATTAAGATAATCTACCATTTGGTTGACGACAGTATGAGCCGCTGCTTTTGTAGAGATTTATATGACATCGAACGAAGCCGAAACATTCCCAATTCCGTTTACCTAGGTTTGGGATTATAGCACCTCACCAGCTAGCCATATAGCCCAGTGCTTTTGAAAGGGGAGTAGGGTATGAACGTATGTGTTCCGACCCATACGCCAAGTTTTCCGGTGGCCAACAGGTCGACCCATACACCAAATTGTCTTCTTGGTGAATAGGTCGACCTGTACACCAATTGACCGAGGTGTCAAGTAGGAGGTTAGGATCACTGTAATTCCATAAGAGTCCACTTCGAGCCACAACTGTTTCTTCTCAATTATCAATCACTATTGCAGTTCTCCCTACTGTAATATCCTTTGCCTTTAAAGTCCGCTCAAAATTCACTCCATTCAACTAAGTACATCTACCATTTCAGCTATTGCCTCTGGGTCTGCTTCCACTGCCAGTTCTGCCACTGTTGCTGCTTCTGCCACCACCACCACCACCACCGCCACCACTGCATGATAAACCAAATACGGTATTCAATCTATTGCCGTACATGCAGATGAGCACGACTGGAAACCTATCACCATTTACAACTCATATTGAAAATGTGTTGGTACTTGGTAGACCGTGTCCCAGAGTCAGGACTCAGGAGGAATAAGCTAATGTACTTCAGCGGATGGAAGAAGCGTAATAGTCTGGTGGGATTTCATAACTTGGTAAATTAGTCGACCTCTTGGTTAACTGCTTTGGCAACGGGTTGACTGGTATACCAAATTTTCCTATTGCCCAATAGGTCAACCTATTGGCCAAGTGGTCAACTCTTTGGCCTATGGGTCGACCAGTTGGCCAACGGGAAAATTTGGCGTATGGGTCGGAACATATGTATTGGTATTCTTCATACTCATCCGCGAACATGACCCAGAACTGGAAACAAACACACCCCAGCTCCAATTTCCGCCTCCGCTATCTAGAAAGCGTGAGGTACATGATCTAGCCGTATAGTACTTTCCTTTCCTACAGAACGAATAAGCAGAAAGTACTCCTGAAATACGAGGTTTGTTTAAACGGGGTAGTTGAGTGAGATCTGATGCATAAGTGCTTGATATTCGACAACACGAACCAATCTCCAAATTATAGCCCTAGTCCAGTCAAAGCTTCGTCATCGATGGTTGAACCTGTTCAGCTCGGCACGAGAGAAAAGGATTATTCGGGCCCCTGTTCTATATGAGAGCTCAGCTGAGTAGCGAGCGAAGCGGAAGAACTAAAAGGAAATCTCTCCCATATGCTTGTGGTAGCTATAGTCCTACTCTACTTAACCCTTGGATTCGGGTACTATAGCTCTGACGCGAGTATAGACAAGACTAGATCTCCCATCTCAACCAGTAAAAACATGGTGCCGGGTGCTCAAAACATTCAATTACTAACCATTCTTTAATAACTATTCCTCTGTATCCCGCGGACTTGGGGAGGCGGGGACGGAGGCGGGCGGGTGTCTGAAGTTTGTACACTGGTTTTGAGGAACGTGTATTGAGTGGGTTTTATCACTCGCCCAGAAATTAATCCTCAACGCATCACTCGCAATTGTCATACCTGTTTGTTCCTACCTTGCCTGGGTTTCATATCCAATGACGCTTTCCTTTCATGGCCTCGCATGTAGAGCTGGATTGTTTAAGAACAGTACGTGCAACCCAGATGCGTGGAAGAATTCAAATGCATGAATCATTGAGCTACAGAGCATCACACACGGTGAGATAAAACAGAAAGAAAAATAAACCATTCATATGATATTGGCACGTAAAACACCCCATGATACCCAAACCCAGACTATTTTTATTGTCATTAAAACACAAAAACAAAAACCAACCACCTTCACTTCTCAACCCCTTTACGGAGCGTTGAGAACGTTCTTGAAGGTCTCGGTCAAACCGGGCCGTTCCTTTGAACCCTCCACTTTCTGGCAGCCGAGCTTCTGCTCGCTGAAAGTCTTGGCGTATGGGTTGAGTCTGAGCATGACCTGCTTGTTCTTGAGGGGGTTCTTCTTCAACACACCGGCCTTTCCACCCTTCTTCTGGCGAGCACCGCCCTTAACGGGTCGCAGAACACTCTGAACTTCGGTAGAGTTGATAAGACGGCCAAGGTCGGACTGGGAAACAACGTTTGAAGGCAAGAGGTAGTTCTTCTTTCCCTCAGCAGCCTCGGTGGTGGAACCGTAGATGTTGTTGAGTGCGTTGAAAGCGGACTCGGTCCAGATGACGAAACGACCCAAGTGTCCACCAGGGGCGAGCTGGAGGAGGTTGAGGGAGGAGACGGACGAGGTCTCGACACCGGGAACGTTGCGGAAAGCCTTGGCGACACCGGCGGAGCTCTCATCGGCGGGGTTGAAGATGACAAGAGGACCACGGCGCTGGCGGTGACGGCGTCCACGCAGCTTACCCTTACCGGCACGGGTCTTGCGGGACTTAGACACCTTGACGACATCGGAGTAGGCACCGACGGACTTGAGGAGGGAAACAGCGGCGCGGGTCTTGGTGAGGTCGTTGAAGGCGGAGGTGGAGATGACAAGGGGAAGCTCGGGGACTTCGGAGATGCGGTGACCACGGGCCTGAACCAAGGGAACGGCAGTGGAGGCAGCAAGGGCAGAGGCAGTAGCGAAACGTCTCTGTCCCTGGGGGATCTTCACATGCCACTTGCGCCAGGTCTTGGTGGGCGCGAACATACGACCGGAACGACACTGGTTACCGAAGGCAGCCTGACCGGCACGGTGGGTTCCTCCACCAGAGACACGGGGGATACGGGCAACAGCACGACCTGTTCAATCGTTCGTCAACTCGATTATTCCATTGACTTCCCATCGTGCCGGAAATCCTCACCAGTTCCCCAGGACTCAGCAGAGGTCTGATGACCGGCCTTGGAAGATACGGCGTATGGTTGTCTCTTGTTCTTGGCCATACCGGTGTGGACCGACTGGACAATATCGGGACGGATGGGCGACTTAAAGACGCACGGTAGGGGGGTGGTGGAGCCGCAGGGCTTTCCATCAGCACCGATAATCGAGACAGTAGGTCGGGTCGTCTGCAGAAATCAAACTGTCAGCATTTCTCCCTCAATTCGTTGATTTCCATCTCTCCAGAAACCGTAAAAACCGTAAAAACTGTAGAACCGTGGAAATAGGAAAGCGAGCAGGTGTAGACTCACCATTTTGTCGGCTCTAGGTTGTGGGGATGGGCGACGACGCTGCTGCTTGTGTTAGTTGGCGGGTGATATCGTCAAATTCGCTGTGCCTGTGTGGGAGGTGGAATTGCGATATGCGGCTTGGTGCGACTTCGCTTGAGACTGTCATTATACATAGCCCCAAGCCCTAATACGCTAGCCACACAATGCCAAGTCGTTTCATTGCTCTCGTTGGCCAGATTTCCACCAAGCTCGGTGAAGCGAAAATGAACATCTGGTATAGATACGATAGTATTCAGTTTAGGCGCTTTTGCTCCTAGCTTGCAATTGATCGTGAGGATTTTGAACAGCCCTAACTGGAGTACGATGGGCAATTGTTCTGTCTGCCAAACATAGGCGGACTTTATACGCAAGTTGATGAAACAAACCTCATACAACCAGCAAAAACCGAGCAGATCTTCACGTCCAATTAAGGTCACATCACATCTCAAGCCAAAATTTCCCCAAATTATTCATTATTTTTACTTCAACAATCTCAAACCCATTCATTCCCTTCGCCCAATCCCCATCAGTCAAACAATGAACCTTCTCAAAGTCAGTATTCATGCCCAAAAATTCATATCAAAAAACTTCAGCATAAAAAACCGTAAATCAGACAGCAGTTGGTATATTATCGATCCACATGGATATTTCAGAACAGGTCTGTGAATGAAATATTTGCTTCATCATAGAGGGTGTGTGCTCGCAGGGAGTGGGACAGGGAGGGAACATACCTTGGAGATGCGTGCTGAGTGTGGTCGTGTCAATTATAGAATTGATGGTGTGAGAGGAGGAGAGAAAGAGAAAGAGGGAGAATGCATTCCCTGGCGCGGATAGATTGAACCTGGAACTTGGCAAGATTCGCCGACCCGACGTGAGCTTCCGAGCCCAGTTCCATCGCCAACTCAACAATGACGCCCCACGCTCACGTACGGAGGCCCCATCTCGTTGCGTGTTTCTAGCTGGCGATGAAAAGCTTTCAAATGACCCTCAACTGACAATGACGCCCATACCCTACACCCACGCGGCCATGATAGTCGACCCGCACACCAGTAGTTTACGATGACCAAGTTCAAACTTGGACAGGTCGACCATGGTGTAATGGCGTATCCTCTTCAACACTCATTGCGTTCCACCACCCCTCATCTAACATGATGTTTCCTAGTGGCGGGAAGGCGTTTAGTCGACCCTCGAGCGGTTTTGCCCTTTTTTTATCCTACCAACACTCAATGCGTCTCGCAGCCTCCTCACCCTCACTCTGACGATTCCGTATACGCAGACCCTCCGTCCACATCTCACGACGCCCCACCAACCGCAATGGAACAGCAAGGCATAACGAGGCCGCATTAGTGATCTGAAACATCGCCGGGCGGAGTTACCTGAAGCGCTGAAGTTGGTGGAGGAGTATAACAGCGAGGGTGTTTGCGCCGCACCTCTGCTGGGTCATGCCCAATCCAGCACTACCTACCAACAACGGAACGTTACCGGTTCTCGCGCCCGATATTCCTTCGGTACCGTTGCTTTAGGTGTTGACTTCTATTTGTGGTGGCATGATGGTGATGAGTGGTGATTTTGTGCTCTATATAAGGAGATGATGATGTCAGCTAGAATGAGTGCAGAAGAACATACTGTACCTATCAGAACCCACAAATAAATGAAAGCACTCTTTAGATGGGAATATAAACTTTTTTTATATCCATCAATTCTCACTCGTGAATTCTCATATATGACCATATACTTTCAGACTCGGCTGTCTTCGCCCTGAACCTTATCAAAGACACGAGAGTTCTAAGTTTACCTGTTCACTTTGCGGTTGAAACATGCCAAATATGAACTCTATGAGTTTACTTATTTGTATACTATAGCCGTAACTCCAGTACTCGCTCTAAAGACAAGATAACACTAACTTCAAATGCCACAGCCGGTATCTATAACTGTCTATCACAGTCTATATCTATGCAGATCAAGTCAATTGACAGTAGTTTCTGCCCCTCTCCACCTGCCACCCACACAGAAACGGTTCCAATCCTATCGAGATGAAGCCGGCCATACAGATCCCGAAGGAGTCAGACACCGGCGTAACCCCCAGACTAAACTCCCTCTCCTCACCTTCCATCACATCCGTGATCTCTGCAAAGGTGTTGACATACACCAGCCCGCCCAGGAGCCCCTCCCAAAATATGATGGCAAAGATGATCCATATACTGGGGATGAAATTAAACATTGCGTGCAGTGTCAGCACTGCCAGATTGATAATCTGGAGGAAAGTCGGTGGGTAAAGCGCGTGTACGCGTATGAAGGGCGTCGAGGACCGAGATATGAACACGCCGACTTGGTAAACGGTGCCGTACATGGGGTATGCATCGCGGTAGTGCGTAAATGGCATCTTTGAGAGGGGGTAAAGGAGAGTCGGTGCGACACCTTGGTTTATGGTATATTCGGCGATGTAGACGAGGAGTAGTGGGAGCATGCTGCAGGCGGCCAAGTTAGCTATAGTTTTCGAATGTGAAGAGTAAATGGACGGACTAAGGGAAAAAGAGCTTGCTCGTCCTCTTTAGCTTTATTGCAAGATCATGAAGCCAATCGCCCTTTGGTGAACTTTTGGCTGCAAACGTGTGGCCACTAGCCGAGTGCATGGAGGAAGCTAGAAGGCTTCCTTCTTCTCCGCCAACCACATCTTCTTCATCATCTACTTCTCGCTCCGCAATTGGCTCGTACTCCTTGCGTGTGGAAATTAGCGGACCCTGGGGCAGCACTCCAAAGAATGCCACTAGCATTATGACTGGCAAGAACCCAAACGTCATGATACTTGCCCTCACCGACATCTGTATCCAACTCGTAGCACAGACATACAACCCGGCCCCCAACAGGCCAGCGGCGCCCGTACCACTGCCCCAAAACAGTATTGCAAACTGCCCGTAGAAATGTGTCATCCCTAGAAACGACAGCTCCCCCAGACCCGCAGAGGTCGATGCCAGAACAACTCCAAAGAGTCGCGCCGAAAGCTCCTCCTGCCATGCCACCAGCTGCATTCCAATGAACGAGAGCGCGACGAGAATCAAGATGCGGAAGCGGTAGGGGAGATGGTGGATAAAGTATGGGGTGATGAGCTTCACGAATAGCGAAGGAACGACATCGGCCAAGAGAACAATGCCTTTAGGGAGGGCCGGACCCACGAGGTCGAAAGCTGCAGAGAGGATGATGACGTAGAGGACATTGTTGATGAGACCTGTGGAAGAAACTGATTAGAGTGCCCTGGCAGACAAGATTACTCTGGTAATTACTTCTCGGAAGGGAGGAGATCGCTCAAAGCTCACCAAAAAGGAAGAACGCAACGCACACCCGGGGGTTTGCCCCAACAAAGGCGGCTCGTACCCGTACTTTGTAGAGGGCTAGCGACGCGGACGGTGCTCCAGGGACAGGCAGCGAAAGCGCTGGAAAGCGCGCTCTCCGAGATGAGGGGCCAGACAAGCTGTGAGCTACCGACGGCGCGGGAGGTGACTCCATACTAGTATGTATTCTCGAAGGAAGGAAGGAACCCAGGACCGCGCAATAGCAATCGCCGAAAATAGAGCGCGGGAGTATAGGTTAAGTACGGACGGGGAGTGTTGAATACTGACGGGGATTTTCAGGGCGTGTGCGACGCATAGGCACCGCGAGACGCCCACCGCTTCGGGCGAACAGCTGTGCGATTGCAGTGTTTGGGCTGATAGTGGATGCAACGTAATGTACCGCTATGTAATGTGATGTGATGTGATGTGATGTGATGTGACGGACGAGGATCAGGGAGCCACCGCGAAGTAGGCGGCAGGGAGATCCGATTGGCTGGGTCCCTCGTCTTCTGACGGCGCGCAAATCGGAAACGCACAGCAGGCGCAGAACAAGAGCCTTTTTTTTCTGCCGCTTCTTCAATCGCATGCGATGATGCTGATGGTGTGTGGGCAAGGAAGAGGGGAGAGGTGGGGGCTGCATGTTTCGGACGTTCTAGATACAATAGCTCTGTGGATGGGGATCGAGCGGGTGGTGGTGAAGGCCACTGAGTGGTGGATGGTGGATGGATCACCGTGGATGGATGGATGGGATGGAGACACGGAGCGATGTGGATGCTGCTGCTGCTGACAGGCAGATTGATTCACAGGGCAGGACTCCGACAACGGTTTTGGCGCACTAAATAAAGTTGCTTCCCACTACGCAAAAGTGTGTTTATGTACCGCTTGGATGCGGAGAAGTTTGGGAGCGCTCGGTAGTATGAAATAGCAGCCACCAGAACTCGCTTGCTCCAGCAGACGAGAATAGGCCGTAGAGATCGAGCAGAATACCTGCTCCAGGCGGCGGGCCAGACAGCAGACGAGATGGCAATCGAAGTGCAGATATCACTCACTCTCATTCCCTCTCCCCGTCGTGCTCACGCATCCGTCTGTCTGAATTTCTGCAGCGAGTACGTAGTTTAGCAACCCAAGCAGCAACAACAAGCAGCCGTTGATTCATATCGCCATCACCACCACCACCACCACCACCTCTCCCTCTTCTCCCTCCGTCCTTCCTCTTCCACCGCGGCCTGTCATCCGCATTAACCAGCTATTGGCTCGACTTGCCCTTGCCGCTTGTTGCCACTGCTGCTGTCTGTGCGTTCGAAGCGCATCCGTCCGTTCCCTTTCTTTCCGCCGTCTTTCCTCCGCCTTCCTTACCCCGTCTTTCTCCTCCATCGCCATCTGCTCCGCTTCTCGTGTCGTGCTGTTCTCGGCTTTTGTTTTGAGCGTGCCCGGACGAACCTCTCCGTCCCCGTATTCCCTCGATCGCCCTGATCCCCCACACACACAACACCGCCCACACACCCAACTCCTAGACTGACACACTAACCATTAATCATGGATCACCTTCGTCATTTCTCAACGGCTCAACCGCGTGCCTCACTCTCACACGCACACGCACCGCATCATACCCTTCCGCAACCACAACCACCACCACAACCACCGCCTCTACCTAATCCCTCGCATCCTCATCATCCTTACGCGCCTCGTCCCGCTCCAAATCACCTTCAGCATTCCCACCTTCAACAACACCTTCCTCCAACCCAACCCATTTCCGAGATCGAACGAGACCGGTCGAAGCGACTAAAGATGAATGGCCGGAATCCTTCCACCGAGGGATTCTATGGACATTCCGCTTCTCACCAATCTTCGCATCCACCTCCACTTCCACCTCCACCTCCGCCCCATCATGCCGGAATCGCCTCGTCGCAACATTATGGCGAATCCTCACGATCTCCGGAGTTTGATAGGATGAACGGGCCCGGATCGGGTTACCGCCCTGGACCGCCGCCTATACAATCTCTACAGCAGCAGCCGACAACGTCGCGACATGGTTAGTGGACCCACTGTGTTTTCTTTCTGCAGTGACGAGAGGGGATAGGATGTCATGTGGGGTGCTACCAAAATATGGCAGCCACGTGAACCCCGTTAGACTTCCACCCTACTCTAGAGCCGTTTGCTCTTATCTAGTGTGGAACTTCATTCTTGTCGCGTTTCTGCCATTGGCTGAGCTTACTCCGCAACAGAACCAATCCCTCCGAACGGCGCCGCCATCAATCCGACTTCGAACCGCGGCTCTCCTGTGTTCCTACCACCGCACCGGACGTCTACTCCAGACAACCATGGTCATCGCCGCACTCCATCTTATCATAATTCCCCCCACATTGCTCGAGGTATGTTTGCTATTCTCGTGCGTCGCTGTCGCAATCCGGTTGTTGTGAGAAAAAAATGCCTCGACGCATTAAGTCGCGCTTATCTGGGGCGACGCTAAACTCTACTTAACATTTCAAGCGATTACGAAATTAACTGAAGGTTGTGTGTGATGCAGGTCCCCCACAAGATCCCGTCATGTCGCAGTCGCATCAACAACACCCACCGCCACCACCACCACCACCACCGCAGACCTCGTCGCAATCCACACAGCATCACCACCACTCGCAGCAGCAACAACATATTCGCGGTATGCCTCCTCCTAGTTCTCCGCACCGCACCTCGCTTTCCCACCCGCAGTCAGCTCAGCCATTGCGACCGCCGCCTCCTCCTCCCCCTTCATTACCTACATTGCACCAGCACCAACCCGCAGGACCACCGCCCTCTGGCTTCAGTCAAGGGTCAGGAATTGCATCCACCCGAGAACTACCATTGCCACACCGGCCGTCTATGTCAATTTCCTCAATGCTCGATGGTGGACCACTGCCCCCACCAACCCCATCAAGCGGCCGGCAACCAGACATGTCTCCTTTGAAAGCGCCATTTACTCCGGAGTTTGCTACGATCGACCGTAGTAGGGAATCAACAAGTCCAAGCAGCGCAACAACCTCGATACAAGGTTTACCTGGGCCGAAACAAAGTCGCATCACGCCTCCAGAACCCGTATACAGGGCTCACCATCAATTGCAACATCTTTCTAACGCGGATCGCGAGGCGCCTTATGGCATGCCGAGCTTTGGTCAACGAAGCGCGCCGCCGCCACCACCACCGCCGCCGCCACGACCACAGTCTCAACCTCACGGATTACCTGGAGTACGCGATGATGGCCCGCCAAGACATATACGATCGGGAAGCTTTTCCGATAGGGAAATGTACGGAGAGAGACAACTGGAGTGGCAGAGGGAGCGCGAGCGGGATAGACAGCAAGGAATACTCCGAGAACGCGAGGCGAGAGAGAGAGAAAGGGAGAGGCAACTGCTCGAACAGGAACAACGGGAACGGGAAGAAATGGAACGCGAGAGGGAACAGAGGGAAAGGGAGCAGAGGGAGAGGATGAGGGAACAGAGGGAAAGGGAACAAAGAGAGAGGGACAGAGAAAGAGAACAACGTGAACGTGATCGAGATCGAGATCGAGATCGGTTCAATGAAAGGGAAAGGTTCGGTGGTTCGCATTCTGCCAGTTCGCTGTTTGGTAGAGAGCGAATGGAGCTACAGAACCCTCAGACATCCAGCTCACATCCTCCTTATGGAATGACGATAACATCTAGATTCCCGATTACGGGAAGTCAGAATGGGATCCAGCAGTCTCCAGCACCACCTTCTGCATCTATATCGACCTCCACTACCATGTCGCTTCCCCAAACTTCCACCGCTGGTTCTCAGGGGTTTGGGTCTTCGCACTCCCAATTGTCCGGTTCTGCGACTACCCCCAGGGAAAGCTATCAGCAACCATTCTCTGGATACTCTGTAACGATGCCGCCTAGCCCGTTCTCCATCAGCCCAAGTCTGCCTTTGCCCACCGTGGGCGATGATGCTCGAGACAGAGACGCCCGACCACAACGCTTCAAACCTCCTTCGAGAGAGGTTTCATCGGGGGGACGTGATGAACCCCTCAGGGCGGAGGATGCGCTGAAACAGCGTGGTTTGAATCGACCCCTATCCAGCCTTATGGCTGATGGCAAGGAACGGGTTGGGAAGGACAGAGACGGAATTGTCCGCGATAAGGATGGGATTATGAGATTAACCGACTCTGCACTTGCATATCACAGTCCACCGAGACGCAGCGCCGGGTTAGGGTTGGGTTGGAATGACCTATCGAAGGATGTGTTGGAGAAGGAAAGAGAAGGGAGGGACAAGGTGGGCATGGGCATGGGCATGATGGGAGGAATGGGGATGAAAAGAAATCTAGAAGATGATGATAATTCGTCCAAGGCGGAGAAGAAGAAGCGACACCACCACCATCATCAACATCCTCAGTCAGTACTCTTATTCCCACCTTCGCCTTTAGACCCCGAAACTGACAGATTAGATTTAGTCATCTCAATCACCACCATCACCATTATGACGAGCAGCCTTCTACAATCGGTCTCGAGGCACCAAAGGTCTCTGCGTCGGCACGCTCCAGATCCCCTCTTCACACACACCACCACCACCACCCACACCCACATACCCATATTCATCATCATCACAACCCGCCCTTGCCTGCTTCCCAACCGGGTACATCAACTAATCAGTCCCTGTCCAAAATTGCAACAACACTTCTCATCGATTCGTCTAAGGTGCTTGCATCGCTTGAGTCCAAGCCCCGGAATTATTTGGGTTCAACAGTTTACCTTCCTACTCCCACACCAAAAGAAGGGTATTCTGTAACACAGCCTCTACTTCCAAGGTTCGAAGGAAGAGAAAATTCAATCTTCCAAGTCCGGATACCCAAAAGGTTTTTGAGCGATACCCATAGACGGGACGTCACTAGGAGGAGATGTGTTTGGGGTACTGAGGTGTATACGGATGATTCTGATATATTGGCCGTGTTGATTCACACGGGTAGAATTCCGGGTTATATTCCGGAGGATGTAGATCCGACGCTTTTGAAAGATACAGGAAGGAAGATTATATTGAAGGGATCAATTTCGGCCTCCACATCCCCAACTACCCCGGCCCCCGGAAAATGGAAGATCAATGGGACCGCCAAGAAGACTGAAGAGAAACGTCCCACAATACCACCCGGCAAAGATCTACTGGTGAATCTCTTGATCTTGCCCAGGTTGGAAAGATATACCGGTTCGGTCAAAAACGCACTCAAGAGTAGGAGTTGGAATACTATTCATGATGGAATGTCATATTCGATATGGGATATGGAATGGGTAGAAGCGGGTGAAGCCGAGAGTCGGGGCGGTGGTAGCAAGAAGAGGCGGTTAGATGAAAGGGAATGGGTCCGGAGGTGGGGTGAATTGCCACCATCAAGAGGGGGTATGGGAAAGCAGGGCGGATGGAACAAAGGGAGGTGGAACCCCACTGAGACGCAGAACGGCAAGAGCAATGGAGAGGTAGCGGGTGTGGGAGCCTGAGTTGATTGCAGCAAAGATATCTTTTGTTTTCACCTGACTGGATTCTTTTTGGAGTTATTTTCAAAGAGTATCGTGTGCTGTCTGAAATTCATGACACTTGTATTTTTTGTTTTTCTTTTTCATATATCGGCGGTTGGCTTCTGGTTGTTTTGTTCCGCGGTTCCTTTTTTTGCTTCTTTGTCGGGCTCTTCTTTCAGGCTATGCAAAAGCAAGCGGCAGGAGTTTTTTGATGTTTGCTTTTTTTTCCCAGCGCTCCCAGGCCCCAAATTCTCCACTCCAGGCTTTGGGCCTTGCTATGTATTCTTTATCCACTGCTGCTGAAGTGGGTGTGTACTTACTTAGTACTTAGTAGTTAGTGTAGTACTGTATGTATTTAAGTACTCTTCGTGATGGTGACTCTCTGCAGCCGAGCGATTGGTTTTCAGTGCAGGAGAGCGAGAACTCTTCTATCCGCCTGCATTCCGTCCCCATCCTTGTCTACGGATTTCATATCACCTAACTGCTTGCATAGTGCTTTACACAAGCTTTTCAACTCAAGACATGACCCGTCCGCCTGCGTGTCTCGACATATCTATCCACCTCGCATTCTGGAACCTGCGAGCCAAGACTTCGGTTAAGCCTTTGCTGATACGTTGAGTTAGCTGTACCAAGGAAACGGTTCTCCCGGCCGAGCCTCGAAAATTGACAAGTAACGGGAAGGACCAGGCTCCACGGGTGAGGATTCGAATGAAACTGAAGGCATGCCCGTTTCTGATTCGGGGGAGGAATTAGGCTAGGAGCGCAGTAGGATGTATCTGGGGAGGGTTTGTTTGTTGCTGCGACTTCAGGAGTGGGCGTGTTTGCTGATGACTCGGATTCTTTGGCGGCCAGGAGCACACGGGTTCGATTTCAGACGAAGAGAGTGAGGCAAGTGACACTCCTTTCTGCTTTGACTTCAAGCTGGTCTGACCCCCCCCCTTCGCAACAAGACTTTCCCGGAGAATGTGCTGGTGACCCCACCTCTCCTCGCCACGAGGCAACTACCCGGTGCATTTTGCCTATCTACGGCTTGTCCAACAGAATCACCTCCTCTCATTCGGCATTAACTGTGTGGCTCAACACAAGGCTAGTTTACACCACCATGGCTCCGATCGTGATCGTTCCCTTAGGCTTACGAGTTACCAATATCTAGATGTCTGAGCAGGTTACACTACGACACAACGAATCACTTAAGAACACGACCGTTGGTAGAAACTACTATCATATAGCTACCTATTCAAGTGATTATCCGGAACGGCTTCTGGAAGATATCGGCTTAAATCAGAATCACCCATCCCCAATGAAGGAGACATCAGCGAGGGTGTTCTACTAATCCAGCCGTATGGCCTAATGGCGTTGGAAGTCACGACAAGTGACAACCGGGTAAAACTCTAGGCTATTTGATCCGTGAGCTTGGTCACTGAAGTGGCAGCGGTGGGATGGATGCAGGGGTGTTAACCCGGTATTGGGAGGTGCCTCGAGCACGGATGAAAATGCTCCGAAACTGGTTCCAAAGGACGCATTTCAAAGGGGTGGGAGGCGCGTTCTAACCTGATTCTCAAAAACGTGGTTCCTGGGGCATTCGATTTGGGACAGGGTGTTTGATTTGAATACTATGCAAAGTACTTTGCTTGTACTTACTCTATTCGAGCTGCTTGCTGCTGCGCTGCTGGGGCTGTGTCTGGCGGCTGAGCTGCAGCAGTTGGCAAGATGGTAATAGGTCTGATGATATCTCTGCACTAGTTCGAGGTACTCTATTTTGTTGATCGAAAAGTTTTGTGGGGGTCTAGTTGTTCCGAAGTAGGGTGACATAACAATTTGTTGAATTTTTGTTGCATGTCAATAATCTGTACTCGGGTTAATTGAATTGTTGCACGCCCACATGTACCCCGCGTTTTGTGCACCGGACGAGACCGACCCCTCATATAATATTTGCATCATCGTGCTGCGGCTATATTGCGGCTCTTAATTTAAACCCAGTGAGAACCAGCCTTGCTCAGGTGCTCACATACCATCATTACCACAATCACTACCCACCCACCAAGCGGGACGACGATCCGCCGCTACATACCCCAGCACCACCACAAATCTCAACTCCTCACCACCCTCCTTCCTCATCGCAGCCATAGTAATGTCAGGTACCAACAATGATGTCTCACCCTCTTCTTCCACTGTCTACCTCTCCCGTCAACAAAAAGCCGATGCAATTCGGAACGTCAAGGACCTCCTCTCTCAGGTCCGCACCGACTGGGAATACGTCCCACCACGGGCCCGTCCCGCGCCTTCCCCCGTTCCCCTATCCCGTGCTGTCTCGTCCGCCAGTGCCGCAAGCACCTTCAGCCGCTCGGGAGTTCTGGGCGCCTGGCGTCCCACTGCCGACCAAGACTCCAAAAATCCCGCCCCAACCGCGGAGGAGGAAGAAGTAGAAGATAGCTGGGACGAGGAGTGGAACTCAACCGAGGAGTCTTCGTCTTCATCCTCAGATTCCGACGATCTCGACGACGCACCACGGAAGTCTCGCAGCAAAAACAACATCAACAGAACCGACACCCTACAACGCGCTCTGTCGTATCGTCGCCCACAAACCCCACCGCCCGTAGCCACCCTCGCCGACTCTCCGCGCCGCAAGCGGAAGCGAAAACAGGAGCGTCGCCGCTCCCACTCCCGCTCCCAGGGCACCTGGAAACAACGCGTCGACGACAGCGACTACGAAATCTCCGAGGAAATACCGCCGCCAGCATCCAGCAGCAGCAGCAGCCCCTTCAAGTGGGATTCCCCCGCCTCCCTCCCAACGCCCACATCGCAGCGACGACTTCGACGGCGCCACGAGCGCGAAATGATGCGTGAGAACCCGGGGCTTCGCACATGGCTGCGAAGACGCGATCAGTGGACGGGCGCAGACTCGGAGGGGTGGATTCCGGTTGGGAAAAGCAGGTTCTCGCAGAACCCCATGACGCGCTTGGTCTCCCCCAGTGCTTACCAGGATATATATCAGCGCTGCGTCGTCAGATCCGGTGAACTCCCTGTTCCCGTCAACCTGGCGAATATGATCGATGCCCTGGTACAGGGGTGGAAGAGCGATGATTTGTGGCCGCCGAAACCGAGTGCGGAGGTGGCGGTTAGTATGGGAGCGGGGGGAGTGCAGAGGAAGGTTATGTCGCGTGAAGAGGGGACGAAGAGCATGAGTGGCAGGGTAAGGAAGTATCTAGGTATCCGGTAGGAGATGGGCCGTGGGGGTGGGCGGGG
>Ga0307515_10000261_pt1 | contig 130891 bp, 128 predicted proteins | sample 17_EM_MG_FD_194513 | JGI IMG/M metagenome (GOLD analysis project Ga0307515, IMG submission 194513) | Populus trichocarpa ectomycorrhiza microbial communities from riparian zone in the Pacific Northwest, United States - 17_EM | ecosystem: Host-associated > Plants > Roots > Unclassified...
TTCATCTGGGCTGGACAAACATAGCTGGGCTTTTGTTTGTTAACCTGTACTTTTATATCTTTAATCAGCAGCGGTTCCGGGCCGGACGAGCAATGAATTCCAGCCCTGCAGCAAGCCCTGCCCGTTGGTGGCAATTCTATAGACACCCTACTGTCCTGAATCTATCTTTATGAGTACAAACAAGACATACCTCTTGCTTCTGGCAATAATTAGCATTTTGCAAACAACATGTGATTTTGATAATACAAAATATGTGGACGTCTGTCTAAGCAAGTACAGTGTGGCAAAATTTAAAGATAGTATTTACAAAAGATATAAAATAAGAGATCAAAATATCGAATTTTTGCAATTTCGTAAAATGCCAGTATTTAAAGAATATAACTGTGACACAATTTATTTGGAAATATCAACCGATAGTATCCCAGTCATATATTCAGATACATTTGCTTTATCTCTTTCCAAAATTTTCTTTAGTGACGTACTAAACAAAGACGTTACCTCAATTCACTTAACGCTAAACGGATACTGGTCAGTAAAATTTAAAGAAAATGAAGGTTGGGGTAATCAAAGGCGTTCTTCCATAAAGTATAGAGTTGATAGAGACTCCATCGAGCATTACGACTTATCAAATGAACTATTAGACGGAGATAGCATGAGATATAATATTGAGTCAGAAAGATCTTTTCAACACAAAGTTGGCGACCAAATAAATGAGGGATTATACTTAACTGTAAAAGTAAAACAGGATTATAAGAATTTTGTCTTATTAGCAGACCAAATCAAAGATAAATATCACTCTATAATCGACGAGAACCGGATATCAAGCTTTCAAATTGTAATGATGGTAGATTCACCAAATTGTCGATTATGTAGCAACAAAAGTTATGAGTTAAGTTACGTCTTCATGCAATACCTCAAACGATGAGGAACTGCGCCCAACATGGGGTTTGGCAATATTAGGGCTGGACATTGTTAGCTTTAACATTTTACCGCTATCGGCTTTTGTACCGGCTGGACGTTCTTTGTTGAGCTTTAGTTCTTAACATCAACTTTTAATTATAAATTTAGCTTCGGTTCCGGGCAGACGGTTTTCAAAATCCCAATATCGCCTAGCCCTGAACGTTCACTTAAACATATAGATACATTTCAAATGACGAATACCTCAAAATATAAATTTCAGGTTCTTTTATTGCTAACGATAGGAACTTTTAATATTTTTCAGACAGGGCCAAATAACGAAAAAAAATTTGTTACAGAAAAAGAATATCAGAAGAATCTTGTCCGGCAGTTAAAATGGACGCCCCAAACAATTGCAGAATTAAGGAAAAACAATGTAACAGAAAATAGTGAATTAAAACTGAGATACAGCTTCTACACAAACTCATTATACAAAGCAAAAAGCTTAGCTAAAGAATTGGACAAATTAAATTACAAAACAGAATTTGCAAAAGACTCGTATAATCCTAAACAATTTGAAATAACAGGCTGGACTACAAAAATAAAAATAGCAGAGCCTGTTCTCCTTAGTTGGACAAAACAAATGTGTCAAACAGGTTATAAATACGATTGCGATTTTGACGGTTGGGAAACAAAGCTTGACCAGTAAAATGCCTGCGTGCAACATGGGGTTTGGCAATATTGGGGCTGGACATTCTTTGTTGAACTTTGGTTCTTAACATCAACTTTTAATTATACATTTAACTTCGGTTCCGGGCAGATGTTTTTCAAAATCCCAACATCGCCAGGCCCTGTCCGTTGGCGGTAATTATAAAATAGCATCATGGTAACATTTTCAATTCGTGACGAAATCGTTGAAGTAATCAACAAATTATTTGTTTATACAGACACGCAGGAATGGGAGAAACTACAAAATGAAGTTTTCTCCGGCGATGTATTTTTTGACATGTCTTCCCTTGGAGGCAAGAAAGCGGAATAACATCAAAGGAAATTTGTGAGATTTGGAAAAATGGTTTTGCTGGTATTGATGCTATAAACCACCTTGCAGGAAACTATATAGTTCAAATACATGATACAACTACGACAGTTTTTGCCTACGCTACAGCGACTCATTATAAAGAATCAGCTACAAAAGGCAAGACAAGAGAATTTGTTGGAACCTACGATATAAGTTTGATGAAACATGGGATTGGATGGCGGATCTATCAATTCAAATACGATTTGAAGTATGCAACCGGCAACATTGACTTGAGCTAAGGAATAACTATCGCACAACATAGCATTGCCGCAATTCAGGCCTACAGTTATATTTTCAGCATTATTTCACTATCAATCATTAATCATCGGCCAGACCGAATATTAATTGGCTTTGCAATCATAAGAAAATTTCGTTCCTTTTGTTGCAACATCGCCGGGCGGACGATTTTCAAAATCCCAACATCGCCAAGCCCTGTACGTTGGTGGCAATGTTCCGTCCTAAGCGGTCGGGCTGAATACCATCATTGATCTTTATCTCTTCATCTCAACATGCCCGGCTTTGCAAAATGTAAAAGAGCTATACGATACTTTTTATTTTTATCAGCGTGTAGCACAGTTACATTTTGCGCCAACTCACGATCATACTTCAACCCTGGCACTTAGTTACCAATGATTTTTAGTTAACCTGGATCATTGAAATTTGAGAATTTATGATTCAGAATCCAGCTACAAACCGGTGGATTTAGAAGACCCAAGTGTTCCCATATTCATTGCGTTAAATTACAGCGGTTTCCGGAAACATAGAATGCGCCGGCAGGGAGGTATTGAGGATGCGCTTTTGCCTGATGGTAAAATCCAAATAAAAAATAAGTTATTTCGGAAATCCAGATGTAACACCGTTTAAACACCTTAATTAAACCAGTTGTTTCACGCTTTATTTGTTCATGTACAAGTAACAACTTTGTATAATTAATATTTGCGACCTTCTAAAAAGCAACTAAACATTTGAAACTAAACTGGCTTTTAAAAATGGTGAAAGTACTATTGTTATATTTTTTTTTAATTGCAGGTTACATTGCTCAGGGGCAGATAAATCCGCCAACTTCAAAGGATAAAAAACAGGAAGTTGCTGTAGAAAAACAGAAGGATATCGGAAATCCTATTGATAGCATAACTAATTTACCGCCCCCGATAAATCCAACACCTAACTTTTCTAATCCTGTACAACTGTCAAATAATCAACCGGATAATCTAATGTCAACATATGAATTTGGATTGTCAATAAGTGTTCTGGCTTTTGGATTATTAATAATGATATTTGAAATTTTTTTACTAAAAAGTAGAATTCTTAAAGATGATTTATTAGTAAAATTTATTCTTGTCACATTGATCATTACTGCAACACTCTTTTTAATAACTGCTGGGTATGACAATAATCAAATTGCTCCCGCTATTGGACTTTTTGGAACGGTTGCAGGTTATCTTTTGGGTAAATCATCATCGGCCACAAAAAAATCTGAAAATGAAACCTAATTTTTGTATTCTGATTTTATTATTCTTCTGTTTTCTAGCTGAAGTTTGTATCGCTCAACAAGGTATGCTACCTCAGCGAATGGTAAGTTCCGGAAGGATGGGAAATCTTAATGGTTTAATTGTAATAACAAATAACACTGGAGGAGCTAAAATTTATGCTAACAGTAATGATAATATTAACTGGAACGCCCAGAATTTAGCTTCCGGATATAGGCATATTTACCAAATTCAAAGTTTGCTCGTTAGAATCATATCTAATAGTGGCAAGGTTCAATATCGTTTACAGGCAGGCAGTTCTTATTCTATATCGTGGAATCAGGATAAGGGTATTTGGGATATTTATCGTGACCCTTAAGATTGAAAAGCAGTTTGTTTGATATTTCATTTTACCATTAACCAAAAATTATAATGATGAAAAGATTATTAATAACGATACCAATTTTTTTGTGTATAACATTAAAAGTAAAGGCTCAGAACACGGGTTGTGCGGAAGCCGTAGCACAATTACAAAACTATGCTGCACAGATCAATCAATTTTACTATAATGAATATTGGACAATCATACCAAACGTTAGGTGCCCTGCCTTCGATCAATGGGGTAGACCATTCCATCCATTGATGGTTCAAAACTGCAGAAATCAAACTTTGATTTCTTTAAATCAATGGTATGGCCAACAGTGTATTTACATAAACAATTGGTATAATCAAATTGTAAGAGGATGTAGTGTTCAGCCACAGTCACCAACGGCTCCAACACCAGCACCTCGTACCGTGACAGGAACAGATGAGAGCGCTCAGATTAATACAGATCAGATTAAGGAATTGAAAGCAGGAATTGACGAAAGTAAAGCTGTTAAAATAACCATTCCTAAAACAGCATCAGGCTACAGACCCCGGCAATAATTATGAAAAAATCAGCAACCATTATTATTTCAGTTATTATCTTTTTATTTTGTCCCAGAACTATTTTTGCCCAATTTGTAAAATTGACCATTAATGGCGGAAACTCCTTCTGTGGTTTTAGTATACAAAATGGATTTTACACGAAAAATAATGCCAACGAGTACATAGCAAAAAAAGCATATTCAGGTGACAATTCGGGCCTCGTTGAAGTAGTTACAGAAATAATGGCTCAATCCGGATTTGACGTTCCGATTAGTGTATACTTGGTAGCTGGTGAGGCTAATTGTTTCGCTACAATTGTAGGTGATGGTGAAAGAGTAATTATTGCAGATCAACTATTTTTAAACGATGTAAATAAGCAGGTAAAAACAGAATGGGGAGCAATTTCAATTATTGCTCATGAACTTGGTCACCATATTGCTGGTTTTGCGAAAAGTGCATCGCAAACACCAGATAGTGAACTTGATGCTGACTATTGGAGCGGGTATCTACTTCAAAAACTAGGTGCAGACAAAGAAGCTTCTACCAAATGCATAATGTCTTTTGGAACAGAAGATGATTCAACCTCCCACCCGAATAAATACAGAAGAAAATCAGCAATCCAGGAAGGATGGGATGATGCCTCTAAAGGACTTTATAACGAGGATAGATGTAAAAACTGTCAATAACCTTGTTTCGCCTCTTCTTCGTCTCTGCGCTGCAGTCATCTATACAATCAGCATATCAGCGCCAAAGTACAAGGACAGAGCAATATGCTCCGTTCCCACAACTCCCCCATCCACCTAAAACCGCAACTGTGAACCCCGCTGGGACAGAGCAGTAAAACTGTGGGTTGCACCTTCCCTATCATAAAAAACGCCCCGCGTTTATTTTTTTAATACATTTAAAATAAACCCGTGATAAATATTGCCGCATGTAGGCTGGAACAAAAACTTTCGCATACTTATGAGTTGTGCGTCACTTTGGACACACCTGGTAACTTTTAAGCTTCTTAAACGTAAATGTAAAAAACATGAAAATGAAAACATTCATAAACTTTACATTAATGAAAACAATCTCTGCTTTTCTTTTGCTCTTAACAGGACAAATTGTTTATAGCCAGGCGCCACAGGGACATTACGAAGGTGCATTGACACGGGATGGGTCTGTTCAATTAGTTTCATTTAATTTTTATGCGGATAAAACAACTTATGATATACCTGAAATTGGATATATGGATGTTGCTACAGAAAAAATATTTTGGAGTAAAGACACTTTAAACATAAAAATATTTTATGGAGATTTCTATTGTTTTTTAGATACCAAAACCGGAGATTTAACTGGCGTAAGCAAGGAGATGAATCCTAAAACCCGGATACATCTGAAACAAACCCCTGTAATAGAAAAAAATTTTTCAGAAGAGGAAATTAAATTTACCAATGCGGGTATTTCACTTTCCGGAGTTTTGTTTAAATCAAAAGTTTCAGGGAAGCCTATACCCTACGTAATTCTAATACAACGTTCAGGATGGGAGGACAGGAATACAGCCTGGTATCATTCATTGGGTTATATTCTGGCAAGTAAGGGTATCGGGGTTTTACTATATGATAAACGTGGGTGCGGTAAATCAACAGGTAATTTTTCAACAGCTGATTTTAATGACCTGGCAGATGATGCTGCTTCAGCATTTAAATACCTGGCTGGTAGAAAAGACCTTAACTCTACCAAAATAGGGTTTCTTGGTGCAAGCCAGGGAGGATGGCTTACTCCCCTTGCAGCCAATAAAGTATCCAGGTGTGGGTTTGCAATATTAGTTGTGGGTCCTGCGGTTTCTCTTTATGAGCAGGATATTAATCGTGTTCAATACACATTGAAAGATGAGGGTTACTCAAAAGAATCAATTGATTCAGCACTTCATTACTCAAATCTTTTTTTCAAATATATTAAGACGAATAATGCAAAAGATTGGGAAGTACTTAAAACTTACGCCTTGGTTATAAAAGATAAAAAATGGATTAATTATCTTGATGTACCCCAATCTCAAAATGGTGATGACGTACTATGGTGGAGAAGAAATATGTATGACCCTACAGAAACTTTAAAGAAAATAAAATGCCCGGTCTTAAGTATTTTCGGAGAGAAAGATGTTTTAGTTCCACCAGCAGAAAACAAAATTAAAATGGAAACTTATCTAAAACAAGCTGGCGTAAATTATAAAATTGTTACCATAAATAATTGCGGACATGATATAATAACAAACGACGGGTTGAATGGTACTGATTTTAATTGGCCAGGTGTTTATTGGCAATGGAGAAAACAACCTCAGGAATTTGTCAATTCAATATATGCATGGATTAAAAAGTAAAGTAATAGACAAAGACGGGAAAATTGTAAAGCTAATAAGTGGTCAGACAACTTGCATCGCAGACTAAAAAAGCGAACGCACAACATCGGATTTGGCAAAATGGGGCGGACGGAAGCCGTGTTTCAGCAGTTGTAATTGTATTGTGCTTCATATCAGGCTGGACATTATTAATTTAGCTAAGTGTAAATCATCAACATTAATTTATAAATTTAGCTTCGGTTTGCCGGCGCGGAAGGAATAACATTCCCCACTTCGCCAGGCTTCGCCCGTTGTGCAGAATTATAAAATAGCATCATGGTAACATTTTCAATTCGTGACGAAATCGTTGAAGTAATCAACAAATTATTTGTTTATACAGACACGCAGGAATGGGAGAAACTACAAAATGAAGTTTTCTCCGGCGATGTATTTTTTGACATGTCTTCCCTTGGAGGCAAGAAAGCGGAATAACATCAAAGGAAATTTGTGAGATTTGGAAAAATGGTTTTGCTGGTATTGATGCTATAAACCACCTTGCAGGAAACTATATAGTTCAAATACATGATACAACTACGACAGTTTTTGCCTACGCTACAGCGACTCATTATAAAGAATCAGCTACAAAAGGCAAGACAAGAGAATTTGTTGGAACCTACGATATAAGTTTGATGAAACATGGGATTGGATGGCGGATCTATCAATTCAAATACGATTTGAAGTATGCAACCGGCAACATTGACTTGAGCTAAGGAATAACTATCGCACAACATAGCATTGCCGCAATTCAGGCCTACAGTTATATTTTCAGCATTATTTCACTATCAATCATTAATCATCGGCCAGACCGAATATTAATTGGCTTTGCAATCATAAGAAAATTTCGTTCCTTTTGTTGCAACATCACCGGGCGGACACAGCATCAAATTCCCAAACTGTGGCAAGGCTCAACGTTGTGTGTCATGCCAGGATCGTCTTGGAAAATGACGACATTTGACTGACAGACTTTATTTTAATTTCGTACTTTTATAAAAAACAGTAACATGGCAAAAGCATCACATCTACCGAAAGCAAAAATAATTGATAACAGTGGTGCCAAGACTGATGAATTCACTACTAAAATATTTGCAAAATCAGAATATCCCAGGACAATAAAAGAAAATATAAGGTTATTCTTAAATCTTGTGATAAATTTCTTTTGTTAAACGAACTCGCAAGTAAAGGCATGGAAATTTTTCGAATTTTTCGTCCCAGCGGGGTTTTCACACAACTCCCCACCAACCTTAAACCGCAACTGTGAAACCCCGCTGCTGAATGCTGCCTTGCCTGGAAGGTTGCCAACCGCTATCTTTATTGCCTATCCTGTATTTTATGAATAGTAACAGACAATACATTTTACAGTAAAGCGCCTGAGTGATATGTAAAGTGAACGCATGCTGGTGGAAGAGTCGTCCGGCAGCGGGGTTTCACAGTTACCTGGTGCTTACCTTTGAATGTTGTAATGTGAAAACCCCGCCGGGACAGGAATTAACCCCAATTCACAAAGCACACTTTATTAAGAACGAGAATATTAACTTTGTAAAACAACTTCATTATAAAGTCAATGCACGAGGCACTTTTTAAATATATCAAAACACATTCTTCAACACCACTCACAAAAAGTGAAATGGAAATGATTAAAAATACTTTTGTTCCGAACAAATTAAGAAAGCGGCAATACTTTTTGCAGGAAGGTAATGTGTGTAAATATGGTGGTTTTATTGTAAAGGGTGCTATGCGGCAATACAGTGTTGATGACAAAGGTGTAGAGCATATTGTACATCTATACATTGAAAATTATTGGGCCAGCGACCGTGAAAGTGCTATGATGCTTACCCCATCGAAATATTACATTGAAGCCTGGGAAGATACCGAACTACTCATCATTACAAGAGCAGAAATGCTGGATTTGATACAAAAAATACCTTCAATAGCACAAATGACAAGACTAATGGACGAAAGAAGTTTCATTGCTTCGCAACGAAGATTAAATTCTACCATTAGTAACACCGCAGAAAAACGCTATAAAGAATTTGCCGATAGCCACCCGCAATTTATTCAACGATTCCCCCAACATTTCATTGCTTCTTTTCTGGGCATAACCAAAGAAACTTTAAGCAGAATCAGAAACCAAACACTGAAATAACTTTCTTTTTTACATTTCGGTTTTTACAAAAGCGTTGACATTTATCAACGCTTTTTTTTATCATTTATCATCGTTATCAGGTTTGCTGCTGATGCAACTTTGCATGTTAAATCAAATAAGAAATAATTTAAAAAGAAATTAAAATGGAAAAGAAAACAATAGTAGTAATTGGAGCAACAGGCTCCCAGGGTAAGGCTGTTGTAAATGCCCTTATTAATGAAGGCTCTTTTAATGTAAGAGCAATCACCCGCAATCCGGAAAAATATTCAGGCAAGGCACATGAAGCTGTGTATGCCAATTTAAACGATTTACAATCATTAAAAAATGCTTTTAAAAATGCTAATGGTGTATTTGTGGTAACCGACTTTTGGGGAGGTGCAGACGAAATTACTCAGGGTAAGAATGCCATTGAAGCGGCAAAAGAAACAGGTGTACAACATTTTATTTGGTCAACACTACCAGATGTTGAAATGATTAGTAAAGGAGCATTTGAAGTTCCTCATTTTACCAATAAAGCTAAGGTGGATGATTTAGTGAAAGCTGCAGGCTTTAAATATTCAACATTTGTACAACCTCCATTTTATTATCAAAATCTTGTTGGAGTGCTTGGACCACAGCCAAAACAAGATGGCACAACAGGTTGGACACTGCCGATTGACCCAACCAAAAAAGCGATTCACATGTCGGATATTAACGACCTGGGAAAAGTGGTTGCGGGTGCTTTTGCGCAGCCTGAAAAAGTTGGAAATGGCAATTACCTGGCATTGGCAACAGAGTTAAATAGTTTTCATGATATTATTAAAGCATTTAAAGCTAATGGTAAAGAGTATAGTTTTTCACAAGTGCCGGTTGAAGTGTTTTCAACTTTTTTTGAAGGGGCAAAAGAGTTAGCTGAAATGTTTGGGTATTTTGAAAAACACACTTATATGGGTCCCGGTTCCGAATTACAAATTGAATCTGCAAAAGGAATTGCCACCAATAAATTTGTTACGCTCCAGGAATGGTTAGGGCAAAACAATTAAGAAGAAAAATAAAATGACAGCAAAAATAAAAAACATCATTACATGAATTCCTGAAGGGCTTTTGCATTTGCATTTATCGGTTCAGGCATTACAAAATTTTCAGGAGTTTCTGCCCCAACGGGTTTTCGCACAACCTCCCTCACCCACCTAAAACCGTAACTATGAAACTCCGCCAGGGCAGAAAATGTTTTTGTTAATAGCGGTTATAATTATCGGGAGAGTAGCGAAAGTTGCTCTCTCTTTTTATTGCATATAGAACATTTACATAATTATTCAGCTTCCTGTATTAATAAACCCGTTATCGTTTCACTTTTTCATTATTTTACTTTACTTTTCAATGTAGTAGTTCCTTTATCACAATGTTTTCCTGTTGTATTAACTTTCTTAAACAATCATTATGAAACATTTGTCCAACACTTCATTAGCATTGGGATTTCTATTTTGTGTTTTATTATCCTGTAATGGAAAAACAACCGGCCCTGCACAAGCATTGATCGACGGAATGAACCTGAAAAGAGGAACGGTGATTTCCTGTGGCGATCCCAATAAAAAATTTGGTGAACTTAATTTTGATATGAGCTGTGACGGGAAAGTAAAAGCCGATTTTAATCTCGCCATAGAACTCTTACATTCTTTTGAATATGATGAGGCGGAAAAAATGTTTGCCAAAGTAATTGATGTAGCCCCTGATTGTGCAATGGCATACTGGGGCGTTGCGATGAGTAATTTCCATCCACTATGGAGTCCTCCAACACAGTCCGAATTGATCAAAGGGTCTAAAGCCGTTGCTATTGCCAACGGCATTGGCAAAATCCCCACAAGAGAAGCAGCGTATATTAATGCTATTGGAGCTTATTACAACAACTGGGATAAAACAGTTCACCGCAACCGCTGCCTCAATTTTGAAAAAGCTATGGAGCAACTGCACCTTAATTATCCTGATGATAAAGAAGCAGCCATCTTTTATGCGTTGGCACTGGATGCAGCTGCCGAGCCTACTGATAAAACTTTTGCCAAACAAATAAAGGCTGGTAAAATCCTTACTGCCTTATATCCTGCAGAACCTGGTCATCCGGGTATCGTGCATTATATTATTCACACCTACGATTATCCGGGGCTGGCGCAATTGGGATTGGATGCGGCAAGAAAATATGCTTCGGTAGCACCATCTTCTGCACATGCTTTACATATGCCCTCGCATATATTTACACGGCTTGGTCTTTGGGATGAATGTATCACTTCCAATACGGGCTCTGTTACGGCTGCAAAATGTTATGGCGAAGCGGCGGGTACAAAAGGCAATTGGAGCGAAGAGTTGCATGGGCTTGATTATCTCGTATACGCTTACCTGCAAAAAGGCGATAATGTGATGGCAAAAAAATACATAGATTATTTAAATGACATCAATAGTGTTGACCCTCCCGATTTTAAAGCGGCTTATGCATTTGCTGCTTCTCCTTCACGCTTTGTACTGGAAAATAAAAACTGGCAACAGGCAGCCACTTTACCACTGTATGGCGCCAATATAACCTGGACAAAATTTCCCTGGCAGGAAGCGATCATTCATTTTACCCGTTGCATTGGTGCAACACATATAAAAGATATAGCGGTTGCCAATACTGAACTGGCAATGCTGCAACAATTACATGATACACTGCAATTACAAAAAGACACTTACAGGGCCGGCCTTGTAGCCGTTCAAATAAATACTGCCAAAGCGTGGATGGCATTGGCAACTGTACAACCCTTGGCTGCTGTACACTTAATGAAACTTGCTGCGGATATGGAAGACAGTACAGAAAAAAGCCCCGTGAGCCCCGGCGAAATTTTACCTGCAAGAGAATTATTAGGCGACATGTTATTGCAGCTGGGACAATACCAAAATGCATTAACGGCTTATGAGGTGGCGTTAAAAAAATCGCCCAACCGCTTTAATAGTTTGTATGGCGCCGGTATGGCCGCACAAAAATTGAACGAGACTGACAAAGCAAAAACTTACTACCAACAACTATTAACCATAACGGATGCAACAACCAACAGGCCTGAGATTGAAAGTGCCAGGTCTTTTTTAGCTAAAGGAATAGTTTTAAATGTACCGGCAAACAAATAAACCAGGCGTTTGCCAGCCTTTCAATAGTTTTTTCTAACTTGAACAGGAAACAGCGCTGCACTAAAATTTTATTTGATGAAGAAACAAGTCCTGCTTTTATATATTGTTGCTATTGTGCTTTCATTCACTCTAAAAGCGCAGCAAAATAATCTTATTACTACCGGCGCCGATCAAACGGAAAAATATTTGCCGCTCTTAAAAAATAAACGTGTGGCTGTCCTGGCCAATCCTACTACGATCATTGGTAAAAAACACCTGGTAGACAGTTTGATCGTCCGGGGAATTAATATCGTAAAAGTATTTGGACCTGAGCATGGTTTTAGAGGTAATGCCAGCAATGGAGCTGCAGTGGTGGATGAAAAAGATCCTGCAACGGGTGTAAAAATAATTTCGTTGTATGGCCCTAAACGCAAACCTTCTTCCGCTGACCTTGCAGACGTAGATATTATGATCTTTGATATACAGGATGTTGGCTGCAGGTTTTATACCTATATCAATGTATTGAAAGAAATAATGGAATCCTGTGCAGAGAATAACAAAAGCTTATTAATACTTGACAGACCCAATCCCAATGGCTACCTGGTAGATGGACCTGTTCTGGATATGCGTTTATCATCAGGAATTGGAAGGTTTCCCATACCCATTGCACATGGCATGACGATCGGCGAATTTGCCCAAATGATCAATGGACAAGGCTGGTTACCCAATAAATTAAAATGCAGATTGCAGATCATCAAAGTAGCCAACTATACCCACGATATGGCCTACACGCTTCCGGTAAAGCCATCGCCCAATTTAAATACCCAACAAAGTATTATGCTGTATCCTTCTACCTGTTTATTTGAAGGGACCTTTCTCAACCACGGACGTGGCACATATTTCCCCTTTACCATACTTGGTGCACCGCTGTTAAAAGACCGGTATAGTTTTTCCTTTACCCCGGTAAGTCTGCCAGGCATGAGCGAAACACCCTTGCACATGAACCAGCTTTGTTATGGTATCGATCTGCGCAAATATGATATCAATATATTGCGAAAAGCAAAACGCATTAACCTGCAATGGATGATGGACCTGTATAAAGCCTATCCCGAAAAAGAAAAATTCTTTGATAGAACACAAAGCGCACAAATAGGCAATATCGATGGATTATCAGGTGATGCGGCTTTTAAAAAGCAGATCATTGCAGGAAAAACCGTAAAAGAAATCCAGGACTCCTGGGAGCCTGGATTATCTCAATATAAAACAATGCGGAAAAAATATTTATTGTATCCCTGATACCTGTTTATGATGCTTTTGAAACGGATATCATCACATAGGTCTTCCCTTCTTTGCTAACCATTATCAATGCTACATCACAGTTGTCTTTTGTAAAAATGAGGAACTGATCGATACCTTCGGCTTTTACAGCAAGCCCTTCTACACCCAGGCATTCGGTAATTTGTTTTTCTGTGGTTTTAAATAATTCAGTGGCTTTGGCTTTTGTTGTCAATTCACTTTTAATATCAATACTCGGACCATCATCAGTAGTGCCATACCGGTTGCTGGCCCAACCTTCAAAAACCACTTTGGAAGCATAATTTTTTGAGCCGTCCGTATTCTCGCTGATATAAGCGCCTTTAATATTTTCAAAGGCTGTTGGCTGCTCTTTTATTACTGCTTTTAATGCAGCACAAAGAGGCAAGGGAGGATTCAGATCGGTAGTAATATTACAAAACCCTATGGCAGTAAAACTGCAGATCAATACAACTAATAATAGCTTTTTCATAAGAGGCAATTTTTAATAGTTAATCCTCCAAAAATATGAAAAACCTATTATATACAGGCTACCGGTTAATATTTTATCCGCCGCTTCCCACCCTTTGTATCTCATCTCCTGCACTGCCGTTACTGCGTTTATTTGTTTTATAAGCTTTACCAAAACGGTATGTAAAAGACAAATTGATCACGCGGCTATCCCTTCTTACAATAAAATATTCTGTAGCATTGTCAAACTGCGTCAACCCTTCCATGGCATTGGTATAAAAAATATCCCGCAGGCTGAGTTTTAAAGTAGCTTTCTTTTTTAATACAGGCCGGGAAACACCCAATGATAATTGCCCGGTGGGATACAATTCTTCCTGCAAATCGTTACGGGCACGTGTAGTATAAAAACCGGAAATTTCACCGGTATATTTTTTTGCAAAACTAAACTGGTTACTCATATTGATGTTCAACTGGTTGATATCAGAATGAAAATCAGCATTACCATTATAGCCTTTTAATTCTTTGTGGTTGTAGATAGCCTGCAAAGTAAACGACCAGCATTTTACCGGCGACAATATTACTGTGGCGGATAACCCCAGATTACCCGTACGTCCCACGTTACCCTGCGAATAATATAATAAACCGGTGCTGCTGTCTGTTAAAAACAACTGGGAAAAATAATTTTTTACGGTACTGTACGATACTGCCGTGGTTAAAAATTCTTTGTACTGGTGACTTAATTCCAGGTTCCAGCTGTATTGCGGTACAATAAAGGGATTGCCGCTTTGGTAAGTATATTTATTGATGATAAAGGTAAATGGATTCAGGTTTTGAAAGGCCGGCCGGTCGATGCGGCGGCCAACCGTAACTGTAAAGCTGTTGGCCGAATCAAGCTGGTAACTGATATACCCGCTGGGAAACAGCCCGCTGTAATTCCGGTTAAAGGCAGAATCCTTTTGCTGTATATTGCCTAACTGGTTGGCATCATATCCTGTAAATTCATACCGTAATCCTGCCTGCATACTAAAGCGTTTCCGCCTTGCTTCGATGCTGCTGTAGAATGCATTGATACTTTCTTCATATAAAAAATGATTGCTTTTACCATAATCCTCCTGCCAGCCGCTACCATCAAAATTTTGATACGACGCAATATTATCGGTATTGATATACGATGTTTTGAAACCGGATAAAAAAGTATTGCTGTTGCCAAAGCGCAGCGTATAATCTGCCTTGGCTGAAATTATTTTTAGTGAGGAAGGAATACTCCCTCTCGATGCCTGGTTATAGCCGTTAGGAGCCTGCAGGTGATTATTGAATTGCTGTTCGTTGGTGATAGTGTAATTAAGCCAGTCGATATCAATGGCCAGCTCCTGTTGTTTATTAAAATTATGCCGCAGGTTTACATTTACCGATCCATTTTTAAAATCATTATTGCTGCTGCTATTGGTGGCCACCGCCGAATCTACTGCACCGGCAGCATTTAACCAGGTAGCACCCGCTTCGCTTGTGCCTTTGCGATGGGTAAAGCCGCCACCTAACACAATACCAATAGTGGTTTGTGCCGTAACAAAATAATCAACACCCAGTTTTACAGTATTATTTATCACTTTACCGGTAAAGTAAGTAGGCTGATCGAGGATAGCTGTAACATTCCCGTTGCTATCATAATATTTTCTGTAGGCATAAATATCGGTGAGGTATTTATTGCTGTTGATACTATAGGTAAGAAAACTATTGAATTTACCGGTGCGGTAATTCATTAATACGCTCCCATTCCTTTTGGGATAAACGCCCTGGCCAGGCGTAAACGTAACAGATCCGTTAAAGCCTTTTACCTTATTCTTTTTTGTTTTGATATTGATGATACCCGCATTGCCGCTGGCATCATATTTTGCAGGCGGGTTGGTCATCAGTTCAATCTGCTCCACCTGCGATGAACTCATACTGCTGAGCAAATTATTCAGATCGGTACCGGATAAATACGTGGGCTTATCGTCGATCAATACCAACACCCCGGCTTTTCCCTGTAATGCAATACCACCATTTTTATCTACCATTACACCCGGAGATTTTTCCAGCACTTCTAAAACGGTAGTACCCGTATTGGTTACCGAAGCATCTACATTAACAATCGTTTTTCCCTGTGTATGTTGTATAAAAGGCTTTTTGGAACTGATACTAACTTCCTGCAATGTGGAGCCTGTTGCGGATAAAGTAATACTGCTGCTGTTAACGGAAGGAAATCCAAATGGCCCGGCTACCTGTGCCGCATAGGCGCTATGTGTTATCGACAAATGATAGGTTCCTGTAGCGATATTTTCAAAAACAGCCAATCCTTTGGCATCAGTGATGGCGGCTTTAATTATTTTTTTCTCCTGTAGTAATATCACTGTTGCCGCTTCAACAGGTTTGGATTGCTGGTCAACAACTGCAACGCGGTAAATGGTATCAAAAGAAGATTGCGCATCGCAGATACTGCACAAAAAACACAATAGGGTCTGCAAAAAGATGTTTTTAAATAGCGCCATACCTGGCGAAGGTAGTTGCAAACACCTGCCAGCACGCTGCTGTTTATTTCAACGGCAAAATGATTATGTAAGAGTGATACGTAAAGTCGGAAGCTGACTGATTTTTACATCTATTACCGCAGGCTTTTAAAAAAATCCCAGGCATACAGGTATACATCAATATCATTGGGATAATCGTGGTGCCCCCCAATTACTTTTAATAAACTTACTGTGGGCTTATTTTGATGATGATAGGTATAACTTTCAATTGTTTTTTGATCGGCAGGATCGGTGTCGGGCAATGATTTTTTTTCGGGTTCACCACTATACCCTGCCAGCGACGCCCAGTATTGAAAAGTACGCTCGCTGCTGCGTACCACACCAAAGCTGGCATTATTTACAAACATCTCCCCGCCATTATATGGATTGGTATTATCCATTGTACCATTGATGATGAGTACAGGCAGGGCTTTACCCGATAAGGTACAATCGCAGGAAGCACTATCGGGCATATTGGCTACCATCGCTGTAATAGCTTTTATTTGCTCCGGCATAGTAGCAGCCAGTTTGTAAGCCATTTGCCCGCCGCCGGAAAAACCTGCAGCATACACTTTACTTTTACTGATGCCATATTTTTGTTGAAAATAATTGATCATCGCTGTAAAGAAACCCTGTTCATTAATATCTTCTTTATTGGCTGCTGCATTGGAATATTTCCTGCATTCATTCCAGTAATGCTGGTAACCATCGGGGTATACGATCAATAATTTTTCTGCAGCTGCAATGGCTTCCAGTTTTTTCGCGTTCTTCATCATGCCAATACCGTTCCCTCCAGATCCGTGCATTATAAACAATAAACTGCCTTCTTTGAGTGCTGTAGCAGGCAGGTTATAATTAAAATTGCGGTAATGATGTTCTATCAAAATGGAATCAGTGATCAGCTGGCTTTTCGCAGCCATCGCAATTCATAATAAAGCTGGAAGGAATAATTTTTTCATGAACCGGGAGTATGGGGTTGATTAGTATATTTTATTGTTTATTGCAACACATTTTTTCCCGGGGCATATTTTTTTTGCCATTTGGGATATTGCTGCAAAATCTTTTGTGGTGCATAAGTATACCAGGCATAGCCATCCCTCCGCTCCCTATCCACTTCCGCCAACGAGTACACTACCTTGCTATCCCTGTTGCAAAACAAAGGGCGGTGGGTTTTCAATTCATAATACCTCGTCCATATAGGCGATGCAGCACTGTCGTTAATTACCCGCTTATCGGTTTTGGATACCCGGTAAGGCGTGGGCATCTCCGGTGCTGCAAATGTTTCTACCCTTACTCCGATGATCTTAGATTCATTAAACCAGGCCACAGCATTTTGCACGGCTTCAATTACTGCCGGCGAAGGTTCTTTTATACTCATCAGCAATGATACTACATCCACACTTTCGCCATTACAAATGCTGGCAGGTTCAAATTTTCTTGCCCATGCCGGCTCCAGGGTTACTTCATCATACTGCTGGCACCAGGCTGTTGGTTTACCGTCATCGTTGATCTGTGTTTTTATAATGCAGTCCAGCCCTTTTTCGTATGCCTTTTGTATTTGTTGTTTAAAACTACCATCGATAAAACTGTATTCTGGTTTGCCTTCTGCAATATTTTTTAACAACATCATTATACCGCCAAAAGCATCATCATTGTAGGTAATATAGCGGCTGTAATTTTTTTCAAGGGGATAATATTGCGGCCAGCCGCCATTGTTATATTGTGCTTTCAAAATATATTCCAATCCTTTTATTGCGGCAGCCTTATATTTTTCTTCCTTTGTATATTGGTATACTTTAGCCAGGTAACCAATATGCGAATAGGTAGTGCGGTTATCAAAAGTGGTATTAAGGACAGTTTTATAATTAACGAGAGTATCTTTTTGTTCAGGCGTAAGAATGGCCCGCATATCATAATTTTTTGGCCAGCCGCCATTATTCTTCTGGTACAATACAATATTATCTGCGATACCTGTAATGTCAGTGGACGCATATCTTGGTCTGCCTTCACGCGGTAGTATAACGGTGCCTTTTTCAGAAATGCCATACCAATGATTGGCAGCATCATTAAAAATATCGAGGTCAATAACAGGTTTCGCTGTATCTGCCTGTGCATGTGCAGACAAATTCCATAAAAAAATCAGTACCAGGCAAGCTGTATAACGCATAGTGATATATTGAGGAGTTTAAATATACGCAGAGTACTGTATATTTTACGCTAATGATTTGCGGTTAACATTTCATTTATAAAATCAGTCCACTCAAATATTTTTTTTCATTGCTTTATAGTATTGACCATAAGTATATGATGCCAATATCATTAAATCAATATATTTGAGGTATTAAACTGCCGAGATGTTAAGACCAATAAGTTTGCTGTTGCTTGTTGCAGCGCCCATGTACACGATTGCCCAAAAAACCAGCAATCCGTTAACCGTTGAAAAGATCATGCGTAATCCAAAGTGGATTGGTACTTCACCATCCGACCTGCAATGGAGTAATGATGGGGAAACCCTTTATTTTAGCTGGAATCCTGAAGGCGCTCCTGCAGATTCTACCTATTATATCAAACCCGGTAATATTGTACCTGTAAAAGCTACCACGGCACAAACACAACAACTTTTTTCAACAGGTAATTTCGTGTACAACAATTTGCGTACGGCTTATGTGTATAGCAAGGACGTGGATATTTTTTACGTGGATATAAAATCGGGCAAAACAAAACGCATTACACAAACCACCGAGGGAGAGAATAGTCCCTTGTTTTCATTTAATGATACCAAAATCGTTTATGCCCGTAATCAGAATTTATTTGCCTGGGATATTGCAGGCGGAGAAACGGTACAACTGACCAATTTAAAAGCAGCTGATGCGGTCGCCGTAAATTTCTCTCCCCCTACTACCGGCGCAAGGCCGCCCCGCGACAACAATACGAGAACGGTTACCAATAAGCAGGAAGACTGGCTAAAGAATGACCAGTTGCAATATTTTGAAGTCCTGCGCTCAAGAAAGGCAAACAGGGAAAAAGAAGATGCCTATAACAAATCGCTGCCCAAACCAAAAGAACTGAGAAGTATTAATATCGAAGACAAGGCATTACAGGGTTTAAACATCAGCCCTGATGGAAGGTTTATCAGTTACCGTTTAACCAGGCTGGTGACAAGTAACAAATCGACTATCGTTCCCAGTTATGTTACCGAATCCGGGTTTACAACTGATATTAATGGGCGTACTAAAGTGGGTGCTGTACAATCCAGCTCCGAATTTTTTATTTACGACAGGGAAAGAGATACCGTAATACTGGTGAAAACCGATTCTATTCCGGGGATAAAAGACCTGCCTGATTATGTAAAAGATTATCCTGCGCAACTGGAAGAAAGGGCAAAGACCAATATGAACAGGATGGTAACTATTGCCAATCTGATATGGTCACCCAAAGGAGCTTATGCTGTTGCGGATATCCGTTCCAGGGATAATAAGGACCGCTGGTTAATGCTTTGGGATACGGCTACACGTAAACTACAATTGCTGGACAGGCAGCGGGATGAAGCATGGATCGGTGGACCTGGTATTGGCTTTGGCCGAAATACCGGCTGGATTGACGATAACAGTATCTGGTTTCAATCTGAAGTAACCGGTTATTCGCATTTATACATCATGAATGTGAGTACCAAACAAAAAACTGCTATCACCGAAGGAAAATATGAAGTGCAGCAGGCACAATTGAGCCGTGATAAAAAATATTTTTATATCAGTACCAATGAAGTGCATCCCGGCGAACAACAGTTTTACCGGGTAAGCATTGCAGATAAAAAACAGGTACGCATCAGCAGCATGACCGGCGCCAACCAGGTAACTATTTCGCCCGATGAAAAATACCTGGCCATTTTATATTCTTATTCTACCAAACCCTGGGAATTGTACCTACAGGAAAATAAACCCGGAGGAAAGCCCATACAGGTAACTAATAAAGCGCAGAGTGAAGAATTTAAATCCTATACCTTCCGTGATCCGGAAGTGATTAGTTTTACTGCAAGCGATGGCGCAACCGTATATGCAAGAATTTATAAGCCGGCCAATGGGCATCCCAATAAACCAGCCGTATTATTTGTACACGGTGCCGGTTACCTGCAAAATGCACATAAATGGTGGAGTAGTTATTACCGGGAATACATGTTCAATAATTTACTGGCAGATAATGGCTATTACGTAATGGACATTGATTACCGTGGCAGTGCCGGTTATGGCCGAAACTGGAGAACAGGCATCTACCGTCATATGGGCGGCAAAGACCTGGATGATAATGTAGATGCCGTAACTTACCTCGTAAAAAATTATGGGGTAGATCCAAAACATGTGGGCTTATATGGAGGATCCTATGGTGGCTTTATCTCGCTAATGGCCATGTTCAACAAACCAGCTGTATTTGCGGCCGGTGCGGCTTTAAGGCCAGTGACTGACTGGGCCAATTACAATCATGGGTACACGAGTAATATACTCAACGAACCTTATAACGATAGCCTGGCTTACCGCAGGAGCTCTCCCATTTATTTTGCCGAAGGGTTAAAAGGTCATTTATTAATATGCCATGGCATGCTGGATGTAAATGTACATTTCCAGGATGCGGTAAAATTATCACAGCGCTTAATCGAGCTGGGAAAAGATAATTGGGAACTGGCACCCTTCCCTATGGAAGACCATGATTTTGCAGAACCCAGCAGCTGGACCGATGAATATAAAAGGATCTATAAATTATTTGAAGACGTACTGAAAAAATAAATGGATCAGATTGTTTCGGGGTGAAATGTTTTTTCCAGTACGCTGATATCAATGGCATCGGTAACACTAAATTCACCAATACGGGTACGTCGTAAACTGCTGAGGTAAGCACCACAGCCAAGCACAGCACCAAAGTCATGAGCCAGACTGCGTATATACGTTCCGGTGGAGCACACTACTTTAAAATGAACTACCGGCAATGCGATCTCAGTTAACTCAAATGAAGCGATGTTGATCGGTCTTGTTTTTAGTTCAACGTCTACACCCCTCCTTGCCAGCTCATATAAAGCAGTGCCTTCTTTTTTTATGGCAGAGTAAATAGGCGGTACCTGGTCAATAGCTCCTATGAACTGTTTGGTGGTTTCGGTAAGTAATGCTTCAGTTACAAAGGAATAATCCCTTTGCTGCTCGGGCAAACTTTCAAGGTCGTAAGTAGGCGTTATTGCACCTAAAGTGATGGAGCCGGTATATTCTTTTTCGGCGGCCATGTATTCATTTATCTTTTTAGTGAACTTACCGGTGCAAACGATCAATAAACCGGTGGCCAGCGGATCGAGTGTGCCGGCATGACCGATCTTTTTTATCTGCAATATGCCCCGCAGTTTTTTTACGGCATCAAAAGAGGTCCAGTGTAAAGGTTTATCTATTAAAATTACTTTCCCCTCAACATAAGGTAACTGCATTGCTGGGTCAACGGGTGCCCTTCTCGGCCGTTCCTGTCTTACTGGCTGTTCTTCCCCTGCTTCAATTAATTTATTGGTATATCTTAAACGGTATGTTTGCTTCCTGGCCAAGATGAAATATTTAGCGCAAAATTAAATGATAATTTGTTGGTACTGCTGATTCTTTTACAACAGTTACCATTGCCATACTACAATACTCCATTCTTCATTATCGGGCGACATATAACGATATAGCTCTTTAAAACCGATGCGTTGATGCGCTTTTACAGAACGTTGATTCCTGGTAGCAATCTCTGTGATGGCAAATTCATATCCTGACTGGAAGCTATTTTTATAACAAGCGTAACAATTATCCAAGATCCCTTTACCCCTGTAGGCCTTATCTATACAAACCTGTCCTACTACTATGTACTGGTGATCAGCGATGGGCTTCCCGGAATAATCCATTTGTTTAAACATTTCAAACATAGGTACCAATACAGGGATATCGTGTTGCGAGCGTGAAGTCATGGCCAGCAGGTAAGCCACTACGGTATCTCCATCCTTACAAATGATATGTGGTTCGATGGCATTCATTTGTTGCAGCTCCTGCAGGCTATGCACTACCGTTACAAAACCCTGGCTGTTTATTTCATCCGGGGCAAGATGGCTGGCCAGGTTTTGTTGCTGCAGCGCCATGATACCGATAAGATCTTTATCGGATGCTGCTGTGGTATAAGTTAGATCTGCCATCGGCGTATTATAACAACGTGAATTATATGGCCTGCCTTGCTTTCAGTTCAAGGTATTTGTTAACTGCGTTTACCGTTAATTGTTCGGGGGCAGTAAGTACAGAGAGTATCCCATACTTCTGCAATTCTTTTACGATCAGTCTTTTTTCAAATTCAAATTTTTCAGCAATGGTTTTTATGTATATTTCTTCTACATTGTTGGCCTCCAGGTGAGAAAGCTGGTGCAATTCGGTATTCTCAAAAAATACTACCATCAATAAATGGTGCCGGGCAATACTGCGTAAATAATTCAACTGCCTTCTTAATCCTGATAAAGATTCAAAATTGGTATACAATATCAGCAGGCTGCGGTGCTTTACCCGTTTGCGGATCTGCATATACAACATTTCGTAATCGCTTTCCAAAAAAGCTGTTTCCTGGTTATATAACAGCTCCAGAATATTCTCTCTTTGTATAGGTTTTTTATCTGCAGCGATCAGCGAACCCATTTTATTGGAAAAGGTCATTACACCTACCCTGTCCTGTTTCTGCAAACAAACATTGCTTAATACCAACGTGCTGTTGATGGCATAATCAAGCAAGGTCAATTCGTTAAAAGGCATTTTCATCAGGCGACCTTTATCAATGATGCAATATACCTGCTGCGATTTTTCATCGGTATAATTGTTCACCATCAAACTTCCTTTTCGTGCAGTAGCTTTCCAGTTAATGGTGCGGATATCATCGCCGCGTACATATTCTTTTATCTGCTCAAACTCCATACTATGGCCGATCTTACGCATGCGTTTATTGCCATGTTCGGTTTGTATGGTGGTTTGCGATAACAGTTCATATTTGCGTAATTGTAAAAACGAAGGATACACCGGTACCGTTTCTGCAGCTTCCACATCATGCCGTTTCATTAACAAGCCTAACAAGGATTGCAGGTATAAAATAATATTGCCAAAATGATATTCGCCTCTTTCTACCGGGCGTAAAATATAAATGATATTTTTTTGTTCGTTGGCGGCAAAACGATGTTCCAGTTTAAAATCCCTTTTTTGAAACTGCACCGGTAATTCATCAATGATCTCCATATTAATGCTAAAGGGCATACGGTTGATCACCTGCAATTCAATTTTATTTTCGTCGCCGTTACTTAAGCGGTCGGCCATTAAACGTTTTGCAGCAGGTGCTTTACTGATGATAAATAAAAACAGGTAATCGATAAGCACCAGTAGTGCAAATACGGCCAGTAAAATTTTGGGGATTTGTAACAAAGGCCGGTAAAAAAACGATACTATAAACAGAACAAAACATACAAAGCCACAGATGTAAAATCTTTTGGTAAGAAATACCTTCCAGAAAATGATATCGGTTAAAGATTTGAACAAGGCTATCTTTTTAAATGTTTAGATCGTATTAAATTACCTCGGTACTTCTATTGATTTTAAAATGGTATCTATCAGGTCGTCTTCAGCCAGGCCTTCCATTTCCTTTTCCGGTGTAAGTATGATACGATGGCGTAGTACATGCGGTGCCATTTCCACGATATCTTCCGGCGTAACAAAATCCCTTCCTTTTATGGCGGCATTGGCCTTGGCCGATTTTAAAATAGCGAGTGAGGCTCTTGGCGAAGCGCCTAAATATAAAGCGGGGTTATTCCTGGTTTCATTTACAATACGGGCAATGAATTCGATCAGTTTAGGTTCGATGATAACAGATTGTACCTGGTTGCGGAAATGCTGTATATCTGCAGGCGATAATATTTTTCTAACTTCCTGCAATAGCTGTCCCTGTGTTTTTCCCTGCTGGTTGGTTAAAATACTTATTTCTTCTGCTAACGAAGGATACTGCACTTCTATCTTGAATAAAAAACGATCCAGTTGGGCTTCAGGTAAACGATAGGTACCTTCCTGTTCGATGGGATTTTGTGTAGCCAGTACAATAAAAGGCATGCTCATAATATGCGTGTAGCCGTCTACGGTAACCTGGCGTTCTTCCATTACTTCAAATAAAGCCGCCTGTGTTTTAGCAGGTGCCCGGTTAATTTCATCGATCAACACTATATTGCTGAATATGGGTCCGGCTTTAAAACGGAAATCGCCTTCTTTGGGATTGAAAACGGAAGTACCCACCACATCACTCGGCATCAGGTCGGGGGTAAATTGTAACCTGGAAAAGTCAACATCAATGATCCTGGCGATCAGTTTTGCAGTCAGTGTTTTGGCAACCCCCGGAACACCCTCAATTAAAACATGCCCGTCGCAAAGCAAACCGATCATCAGCAGGTCAACCATTTTATGCTGGCCTATAATCACCTGCCCAATCTCATGCCGTATCTCGTATACGGCCCTGTTCAATCCGCTAAGGTCAATGCGCTGCTGAAAAATGTTCTCTTCCATAGTTTAATTATTTTTATAAAAATATTGTATTTGCTCGTTTAAAGATAATAATTGATAATCGTCAATGGTATCGCTGTTGTTCACGTGGTTAATGGCGCGGTACAGCGAATCCACTTTTTCTCTTTCTACCCCGCTTTTACGGCTAAGCGTAGTAATAAAATCGTCGTTTACTGCACCGGTGTTTAAAAAATATTTATTGCGTATATATTCGTTAAAATAAGTACAGCTTTTTTCTGCAATATTTTTATTGTCCTTTTTTTGCAGGTACAGGCGCCCGATAGTTTCTGTAAAAGTTACGCTGGTATTCTCGTTAGGTTTTATTTTAGGTATGATGCGTTGCCTGCGCTTGGCGCCCAGTGTAATAAACAGCAACAATAATGTAAGCCCCAGCCAAAAGGCAGCTTTAAGCGGCGGATGCTTCATGATCTCACTAAAAGAAGAAAAACTTTTATCGTTGTTTGAAGAACGCCTGGAAAAACGTTTACGATAATAATCATCCCAGTAAATATGCTGGGGTGCATCATTGGTATAGGAAAATGCTTTCTCTAAATATTTATAGTTATCATTTTTCAGGATAAAATAATTACTGAAAGCCCGTGGATCGCAGTGAAGGAATAATTTTCCTTTCCCATGAAAAAAAACAATGTAGTTGGGTTTGTTACGCTCGTTAACACCCAATACTTTCGAAAATATGGTATCGTGCCTGGTAAATGAATTGTTGAAAGGTTTATAATAATAAGAAAAGCTGCTGTCATTGGAACTGGTACTGGTAGTACGCAAAGAATCCGTATTGGTAAACCCATCGATCAATTTAAAATCGGTGCTGCAATTAGCCTCCTTCAGTAAATTATCATCGATATAATTTGCAGCAACGAACAGGCTGTTGCCGGCATACACATAATCCATCATCGCTTTTACTTCTTCGTCATTAACAAAAAGATAAGGCGTGAGGCACACGTATAATGATGCGGTATCTGCAATGTCATTCCAGGTAGTATTAAAGGGTTGCTTTTTATCGCGGATGGAATTTTGCCGGTACATATTGGCCATTTGCCTGAAAGCGATATAGGCTCCAAAGGGCGCCTGGTCAGTTTTGGAAAAACTTTCTCTCAATGAGGGTATAGGTTTTACCGGCTGTGTTTTACAGGCGGTAAATAACCCGGCAATGGCTGCCGATAATAAAAAAAAGTATAGATAATTCCTCAACAATTCGGGTTACAGTTTATTGTTTAATTGTGTAAAGCCGGTTTCTATAGTACGGTAAATATTTTCTTCAATATTAAATTCACCGTACCATACATATTCATAATTCAGGGTGAGGGCTGCAAATTCGTTTTGAAAATTTTTATTGCTGATCTCCCTCACATACTGGTAATTGGTTTTATCGGCTGCCAGTGTTACTAAATTTTTTGCGGCCAGTTTATTTAATGTTTGTAAATACTGGTAGCGCACGGCCAGCCTGTAATTGGCATTTTGCAAAGCCTGTTTTATCAACTGCGCAAAATTACTTTCGCTGGTGATCACTTCTTCTTCAACTTTGGGCAAGGCGGTATTCGCCGAAGTGCTGTTTCGCCGGAAAGCACCTTCAGTTAAAAATAATTTGTATAAAATGAACAATACAAATACAATGGCCAGGGTCCATAAAAAAAACTGCAGCCCGCTGGAAGCCAATACGCCATCGAGCCAGCTTGGTCCCGAAGAAGTATATTCCTGTTGCGCTTCTTCGGCTTTTTTTTCATCCTGCTTTTTTATCTTCAATAAACTATCCAGGTATTTTACATAGGCAAATGCCTGCAGGTTTTTCCAGGTCTTCACCGAATCTTCAGGCACGGTTAATGGATAACGATACAATGTAGTATCTACGTACAAGGTATCATTTGTTGGAACTACGGGTGCGGTTACTTCCTCTTCCGGCACAGTCACTTCTTCAATTGGCGCCTGGATAACGGTAGTATCTTCTTCTTTAAACCAGCTATTTTTTTCCTGCGCAGCAGCAGAAAAAAATAAGAGGGAAAGGATTGATATGAAAATTGATCTACGCATTGCTTTGCTTCAACCTGCCTACTATGCCGCCGGGTTGCATGTAATAGCCTTTTTTATGTAAACGGATGGGAAGAATAACAAAATACCAGATGATAAAAGATAAGGAACCGGCTAAAATTAAAATACTTGCCCAAACCGGCAGGCCTTCATTATTTTCTTTATCAAATGTCTGGCTCATTAAATGCGTAACATAACTTTCAAAAAAAGCAGCGAGTATAAAAATAGGTACCAGGCAGATCAATACTTTGGCCGCATCTTTAGCGCCCTGGCGAAAGGAATTCATTCTTGAATAAGTACCGGGAAACAAAATACCATTGGCCAGGATTAAACCGGCAGTGCCGGCAATTACAATTGCAGATATCTCCAGTGTACCATGTATCCAGATCACCATTATTGATTTTATACCCAGGCCCTTGGTAAAAAAAATAGTTTGGAAAGCACCCAGCATTAATCCATTATCCCACATGATCTTTATTGTAAAAAAGCCCAATGTAAAACCACCTACAAAAGTTAAAAAAGCTACTTTAATATTGTTGAAGCCAATGCGTACAAACATCGCAAAAGGATTGTCATCCTTATACACGCCAAAAGGATCTCCCTTGGCAATATTCTCTTCCGTCATATCCACATAACCATCTCCCAATATGCCTCTTATAAAGTTTTCGTTGTACAACGAAGAAAAAACGCCGATGGCAACAAACAATAAAAAACAGGTTACTGTAAATAAAAAAATGCGGTGGTATTTTTTGAATAATAAAGGCAATTCAAATTTCCAGAACTGGAAAATGCGGCTGTATTTTTCTTTTTTATTCTGGTAGATGCTTTGATAGATATTGGCGGCGATACCGTTGATCCAGCGGGTAACTTTACTGCGGGGATAAAAGGTTTTGGCATACGAGAGGTCATCAATAAGCGTAACAAAACGTTCTGCGGTTTCATCAGGGTTATCGGTGGTGGAATGCTGGTACTCTTTCCATTTCTCCGCATTCTTCTTAATAAACATTGCTTCTCTCATGCACTAAAATTACAAGTTACCTATTTCGGTCTACAAATTCATGCTTTTTTCATAAATAAAAAAATCCATGTTTGGCAGCTGAAGTTAAATCTTGGTTGTATTTTGCATACCGCATGTCAATTATTCAAATCAATACCGCTTTTAATATCGACCTGGAGTTTGATATTGCCGAATTTCATAAAAGGCTGTTTGGCTATTTTATTGATTTTGCCTTGTTACTGGTATACCTGGTATGCATGAAAACCCTGTTGTACGATGGCTTTGGCCTGGAAAGGGAGGCCGGTGCCGGGCTTGATATTCTGGTCATCTCCCTGCCCATGCTTTTGTACTCCTTATTGACAGAGCTGTGGATGAATGGACAGACCATTGGTAAAAAAATATTGGGTATCCGGGTAATCAGCCTCGAAGGTGGGGAACCCACTTTAGGACAATATATCCTGAGATGGATCACCAAATTTTATGAATGGCCTTTTTTATTTGGCTATATTATGTTTTCCCAGCAATCTGCTTTTTTTTATGTATTCACTTACGCTTTTATTACCGGGCTCTGTGGTATTGCAGTAGTGATCACAATTGCAGTTAGTCCTAAAAGTCAGCGCCTGGGCGACCTGGCAGCTGGTACCGTGGTAGTGAATACCCGAACAAAATTAACCATCGACGATACCATTTTTATGGAGGTGAACAAAGCCGATTACAAGGTGATGTTCCCTAATGTAATGCGTTTAAGCGACAGGGATATCAATACCATTAAAGGCGTGGTTACACAAGCCAATAAAACCGGCAATTTTGATATGTGCAATCGTGTAGCCATGAAGGTGAAAGATGTATTGAAGATCAATACCGACCTGTACCCCGTAAATTTTTTAGAAAAATTACTGGAGGATTATAATTACCTGGCTACAAAAGAATAACTGCACTTAAAAAGCATACCTGCTTAAAAAAGTCAATGCCAGTAAGCCCAGTATTACCAATATCAATACGATAATACTGATGAGGCCGGTGAGTTTAAAATAAAATGCCAGCCGCTTTACTCCCTGGCTCAATTGGGCCTGGTCGGTAAACAATAATCCTTTTTTAATATTTACAGCAACAGCCAGCAAGAGACAGTTCAGGAGTAATGATGCGGTTAACCGGATCATTACCCCGATCATGATGCCTGTGCTATGCGCTTCCAATGGATCAAACTGACTTACAAAAACACCTAGTTTTAAAAAAATGATGATAATGGAAAGTACTGTAATTCCTAAGAGCACAAGTGCTGCAATGGCATTAAAATTGATCCATTTTGCAACAGCAGCAAATTCCGATTTGGAAGTTGCATCAAGATTTAAATGAGGTGCCCGGTTGTTGGTAGTAGTTTCCATTATAACAATAATTAAAACAGGCTGATTATATTTTTTATTACGAGAAGCATTGCAAAAATAGTGGCGATCATAAAAAAGAGCTTAAGGGAACGCAATCCTGCATTCAGCTGTGCGGTATCGCCCGTTTGCAAAGCCTGCTTTATTTTTTTAGAAAACCGGTAGAGAAGATAATAAGTGAAGCCAAGCAGTGCTATCGATACCCCAAAAATGCACCACAATACCCATTCATCAACATCGTTCAAACCAAGATAATTATCCGTAAGCCTGGATAAAACCAGGCGAAGCAGGGATATTTTAAGCAGTGCAGTAATTACTATGAGCGCACAGGAAACAAACATAATCACCGAAATGAATTTAGCCCATTTCCAGCTGTACTTTAAATGCTGTGCTACATCTGCATCTACCTGCAGATCCATTTCCAGTAAATGATCATCCAGGATATCTTCTTCCATGTTTAGACTGATGTATGAATCAATAAAAAACCGGCAACAGCAATAACACATTGCCATTGCCATTGCAATCCCTTATTATACCTGTTTTTGCGGGATGTTTTTAGTATTTGCCTCCATTACGTACGGCTTCCATGATCAATGATCCAAAAACAATAAAGTAAATGATCATTATTAAAAGGAATATAGCCCCCAGTATTAAACCGATGATAGAACAGATACGGCCTGCGTTGGAGGAACTGTAACTGGATTGTGAATATAATTCGGGAGCGGACTGATAGAGTTTTCGGTCTTTATTGGCCAATACCAGGCCAATGATACCACAGATAACACCTACAATACCATAGCAAAATGCCCCTACAATAGAAATAATTCCCAGCACCAATGCTGCTGTTGCATTAGGTAAACCGGCGGGTTGATTGTAATTAGGGGTGATCATGTTTTGCTGATCGTTCATAAAGTTTGGTTTAAACAGTTAATTTATAAATATAAGATACCAAGATAGTAATAAAAATACAAGCAATGCCTGTTTTTATTACTATAAATGACCTACTGAAATGAAATTTTTTTGCTACCGCGAGGTAAATAAAAAATAACAGTATGAGCAACAATGCCGGGTACAATTGCAGGCTTTGCATCAGGTCGCCTTTCAACAAAGCTATACCGCTGCGTTGCAAGCCACAGCCCGGGCATTCGATATGAAAAGCCTGTTTAAACAAACAGGGCAATTGGTGCTGTTCCAGCCAGTTGATCATATTGGCATATACCGAAAGCAATATCATTAGCGTTTAATAGGCCCGTGCAAAAAGCACCCGTTGCGTACTTGGTTTACCGGTTAAGATACAAACACCTGCCTCCTGCTGGTTATTCAAAGGAATACAGCGTATAGTAGCTTTTGTCTTTTCTTTTATCTGGTCTTCCGTTTCACCCGTACCATCCCAATGGGCTGATACAAAACCACCCTTCTTATCCAGCAGTTCTATAAACTCGTCCCAGGTATTAGCTGTATTGATATGTTCCGTTTGAAATGACCTGGCTTTATTGTACATGTTTTGCTGAATATCATCCAGCAAACCGGCGACAGTTGTTGCCAGTCCATCCATGCTAACGCTGCTTTTTGCCTTGGTATCACGCCTCGCTATTTCCACTACATTATTTTCAATATCACGCAGGCCCATTGCTATACGAACAGGTACTCCTTTCAATTCATATTCGGCAAATTTCCAGCCGGGCCTGCTGTTATCGTTATTATCATATTTTACACGTATGCCCAGGGCTTTAAATGCCGCAATGAAGGTATTGGCTTTGGCGTCAATCACCGCCTTACTTTCCTCTCCTTTATACACTGGTACAATCACTACCTGGAAGGGAGCAATTTTTGGAGGCATGATCAATCCTTCATCATCACTATGCGCCATGATCAATGCGCCGATCAATCTTGTGGAAACACCCCATGATGTAGCCCACACGTAATCGAGTGTATTATTTTTATCGCTGAATTTTACATCAAATGCTTTGGCAAAATTTTGTCCTAAGAAATGCGAGGTGCCAGCCTGTAGAGCTTTTCCATCCTGCATCAAGGCTTCAATGCAATAGGTATCTACTGCGCCTGCAAAACGTTCGTTTGCTGTTTTAACCCCTTTAATAACGGGAACGGCCATGTACTCTTCTACAAAATCGGCATATACATCAAGCATCCTGGTAGTTTCTTCTATGGCTTCTTCTTTTGTAGCATGGGCGGTATGGCCTTCCTGCCATAAAAATTCAGCAGTGCGCAAAAACAAGCGGGTACGCATTTCCCAACGTACCACATTGGCCCATTGGTTAATGAGCAAAGGCAGATCGCGGTAAGATTGTATCCAGCCTTTGTAAGTATTCCAGATAATGGCTTCGCTTGTTGGGCGGATGATCAGTTCCTCTTCCAGTTTGGCTTCGGGATCTACCATCAACTTGCCTTTATTATCAGGATCATTCTTTAAGCGGTAATGGGTTACAATAGCACATTCCTTTGCAAAACCTTCTGCGTTTTTTTCTTCAGCCTCAAATAAACTTTTAGGAACGAACAAGGGAAAGTAAGCATTCACATGCCCGGTATCTTTAAACATTTTGTCTAACTGGTCACGCATATTTTCCCAAAGTGCAAAACCATAGGGCTTGATCACCATACAGCCACGCACAGCCGAATGATCGGCCAGCCCGCTTTTTATTACCAGGTCATTGTACCATTGCGAATAATCTTCCGTTCTCGATGTTAACTCTTTTGCCATCCTTGATGAATTGTTTATTAAAAACTGATTAAAAATTTTATTGTTTTACATGGATTGTTTAGCACATATTTAACATCAAATCATTAAACCTAAATGTCTTATGGCAAATGATTTGATGCATATTTGCATAGTAAACGATGCTTTAAAAATCTGCACAAAAGTAGTAACTTCAATTTTAAATACTAAAACAAAACGCCATGAACGCTAAAATTTTACTCATTGCAATTTCTGCAGCCGCATTCAGCAGTTGCAGTACGGCTTATAAAAGCGGGCAAACCCCCGATGATGTGTATTATAGCCCGGTAAGACCAGTTGAAGAACGTACAGAAACCAAGACCCGCTACAGAGAAGATGTAAGACCAGACCAGGCTTCATCGGATTATTACAGGATGAGGATGACGATACGCGACCGCAGGTGGAGAGATTTTGATGATTATGATTACAGTTACAACAATAGTCCTTATTACTATTGCACCAGTTACCATAACAATTACGGATATTATTACAACCCTTATTATTATTTTCAACCGGTATATTATCCAAAAGTAACACCGGCTCCCATAAACACTACGCCAAGAATGGTGAACCTGAACAGTTACAGGAATTATAATAATGCGGTAGTGAATAATCCTAAAATGGGGAATTCTTCCAATAACATTTCAACCAGGCAATACAATAATAGTAATAACGGCAACAGCCGTGTAGGGAATGTGTTAAGACAGGCATTAACGCCAAGTAACAATTATAATTACAACAACAATAACAGCAATTCCAACAACAATAATACAAGAACCTATACCCCACCTGCTACCAACAGCAGTAACTCATCTTCTACCCCTTCTTCTTCAGGCAGCAGCTCTGGCGGTACTCCTGTAGCAAGACCGGGCCGTGGTTGATGATATAACTGTTTACGATAAACGCTGTAATTGTATTTTTCCAAATTTAATTATTGGACCTAAAAAGTATTTGCCATGAAAAAATATTTACTCTTTCTAACTCTTTTTATATCAACAGCAATTGTGGCCCAGGTGCCCGAAGATGCGCTACGCTATTCCTTTTACCCGCAAAATGGCACCGCACGTAATATGGCCATTGGCAGCGCGATGGGTTCTTTGGGCGGGGATTTGAATGCTACTTTTGTAAACCCGGCTGGCCTTGGGTTTTATAAAACCGGCGAGATCGTATTTACACCCGGCTTAATGATGAACAACAATAAAGTCAATTTCAGGGAATCGGCCAATGAAAATAAAAAGAACGCCTTTGCTTTTGGTACCAGCGGTATTGTATGGGGATTTGGTACCCGTTACAAAAAAAATGTAAGCAACGCCATCAGCCTTGCAGTGAACCAAACGGCTAATTTTAATAACCAGGTACGGTACAAAGGATTAAATAATTACAGTTCGTTCAGCGAACAGTTTGCCGAGGAGTTTGCAAAAGCAAATACCAGGTATGGGTATAGTATTGATGATGTATTGAACAGCAATTCACCTTTGCCTTATGGTTCGGCTCCTGCTTTATATACTTACCTCATCGACACCATAAGTGTAAATGGCGTTTACCAGGTTAAAGGTGCTCCCGAATATATACTGGATGCCAAACAGGCATTACGCCAGGAAATGAACCGCACCACAAAGGGCGGCATAACAGAAATAGCTATTGGATTTGCGCATAACAATGATGACAAATGGTTTTTCGGTGCTACGTTGGGTATTCCGATCGTTAATTACAGCAGTAATACCAATTTCGTGGAATCTGATACCTCCAATAATACTTCCAATCATTTTAAACAATTTGAATACAACGATGATTTTACCACCAGGGGCGTTGGCTTAAATGCCAAGCTGGGCGTGATATACCGGCCTAAGGAGTATATTCGTTTAGGCCTTGCCGTTCATACCCCTACATTTATGGGTTTAACGGATACCCGGACTACATCTTTATCTACGCAACTGGAAAATCCTATAGGTAGTTTCAATACAACCTCTAAAACATTTACCAGTGGCCAGCCGGGCAAAAGTAGTTATACTCAAACCACGCCTTTTAAAGCCATCCTCAGCGCTTCCTATGTGTTTCGTGAAATATCAAACGTAAAAAAACAAAGGGCCTTTATTACTGCCGATGTAGAATATGTAGGCTACCGTGGATCCAGGTTCAACAGTGATAACGAAGCACCAACTGAGAACGAGAAAGCTTATTACAAACAATTAAATGAAGTGGTGAAGGAGGAATACAAGGGCAATTTTAATTTCAGGGTGGGCGGAGAGCTGAAGTTTAATATCATTATGGCAAGACTGGGTTTTGCCTATTATACAAATCCTTATAAAAATGCACCTGAAAAAATAAACAAAATGCTGCTGAGCGGCGGCCTGGGCTACAGGAACAAAGGTATTTTTATCGACCTTACTTATGTGCATAATATGACGAAGGATATCGACCTGCCTTATCGCCTGGAAGACAGGGCAAATACCTACGCCAGTGTTAAACAGCAAAGGGGTAATGTGGTGGCTACCGTTGGATTTAAATTTTAATGCATATTTTTCATAGACTGCCAGACAATAAAAAAAATTACAATATTACCCGGTGAAAAGTAACTTTTTTGTAAAGTAATGCGTAAATTTATACAAATAGCCCCGCCATGAAAAAAATTACACTCTTACTCACCGTTTTTATTATTGCCTGCTTTTCATTAAAAGCAGAAGAATCATTACAGCAATATGCTGCCCGGTACAAATTTCCGCAGGGAAGTATGATCACCGAACTGAATATTGTTTTTGACAAAGGTGCCTTATCGGTAACCTCAACATTGGGTAATTCTGTCATAGAAAAAAAGACAGGAGACCAGTTCAATATTCCCACTTACAAAGGCAAAGCTGTGTTTGTAAGAAATGAAGCAAAAAAAATCACCGGTATAAAAGTAGAAATCAACGGTGTAACGGTAGAAGGCACCCGTGAAGAAAAAGATACGTCTGTTTCTAATTTACCTGTTCCTATTTACCAGTCCACTTTCCCGATAAAAAACCTTCCGGCAATGCTGATAGAGGACTTTTAGGTGATAGCCATGTAAACTCATTGTCTTTTTTAAACCAGGTCATTTGTCTTTTGGCATATTGACGGGTGTTGATCTGTATCTGCTCGATGGCGGCATTCAATGAACAATACCCATCCAGGTGATCGAAAATCTCTTTATAGCCTACTGTTTGTAAAGCATTGTAATTTCTATAAGGCAGCAATTGTTTTACTTCTTCCAGCAAACCTTCATCAATCATGGCTTCAACACGGGTATTGATATGCTGTATCAATTCTTCTTTACGTAACTCCAGTCCTATTTTAATAATCCTAAAATCCCGTTGCTTTTTTTGCTGTGTTTGAAAACTGGTAATCGATTGACCGCTGGATAATTTTACTTCCAGGGCACGCATCATCCGTTGCGGGTTTTTAATTTCGCCTTTGGCAAAGTATACCGGGTCGTTTTGAGCTACCTGCTGCTGCAGCCATTCCAGTCCGTATTGTTTGTAATCGCTGATGATCGTTTGCCTGATTGCAGCATCAATGGCAGGTAATACATCAATACCCTCGCAAAATGCTTTAATGTACAAACCGGTACCACCTACCATAATAACGGTATCTTTTTCTTTAAGTATTTCGGTAGCTTTTTGCAAGGCATATTGTTCAAATACGCCTGCATTCACTTCTTCGGTAATGGAATGGGAATTGATAAAATAATGAGTCACTTCCTGCAATTGTTCCGGGGATGGTTTGGCAACACCAATAGTCAACTCTTTAAAACATTGGCGGCTGTCTGCAGAAATGATTGTTGTGTCTAACGCTTTGGCCCATTGAATGGCCAGCGAGGTTTTACCAACCGCTGTTGGCCCGGCAATAACGATGCAGGTTTTATTCATCTAAAATTATTGAGTTTGTACAGAACTCTTTAATTAATTATCTATTACTTAAAATCCGTCGTTGCCTTCATCTGTGGTGGCTTCTTCTTCCTCTCCTCCTGCTTCTTCATCATCGCCTTCTTCGCTGAACCCTTCACGCATGGCATCGGGTTGCAGATCGTATTTTTCTTCCATTTCAGCCAGGCGACTATCTACCAAACCTTTGGTACCATACTGAGATGGCGCAATACCTTCGGTTCTGATACAGGTAGGGTAAGTAAGTTTTTTATTTTCTTCCTTATCTACGTTGATCAGCTCCACCATAAAATGCCAGAGCTTATTAAAATCGTATTCGTAAATGAATTTCTGGTTGGGATTACTGATCTCCGAACTGATGGGTGTATCTGCCATGATCAGCGGCTCTGCCTTATAATCCTTTTCATATTTTTCCAGGGAGATCTCCCTGCCCCTTAACCAGTTATCATTGCTGCGGTAAAAAGTTGCCTTATGCTTTGAGTCAAATTCAAAACTTTTTAAAATAGTAGCATGCAGGTCAGCAAAATTTTGTGTATGACGTATAGCAATATCGCGGTAAATACTGTCATCATCTTCCCAATAAACCCTGAAACGTAAAATAGCCATGTTGTAAAATTAAGGAAATATGTAGTAATTTGAAATAAAAGGGATCTGAATCGTGAGCCGTGAGTAGTGAATGGTCAATGGTGAATAGCATGTTTGCTTCCATTCCTAAACCTTCTAAACCCTAAACTTTCTAAACTCCTAATCTTCTACACTCTCTCAACCCCTTACCCTCCAATCCCCAATTCTTTTCCCTTCGCCATCATAAAAGCGTATGCCGCTTCATATTCGTTAGGAATAATCCCATCCAAAATCGCTTCACGTATAGCAGTTTTAATATCTCCAACTTGTCGTGATGGAGGTAAATTAAAAGCCTGCATGATCATTTCGCCGGTTACCGGTGGTTGCCAGTTGCGCAAATGATCGCTTTCTTCCACTTCTGCACAACGTTTGCGCACGAGTTCAAAATTATTTAAGAATCGTTGTACCTTTTGTTTGTTTTTACTGGTGATATCCGCCTCGCATAAGGTCATCAATGCATCAAAATCTTCACCGGCATCCACCAGTAATCTTCTTATGGCGCTATCGGTAATATTTTCTTTGGTTAAACTGATGGGACGCAAATGCATTTCCACCAGCTTGCGTACAAATTTCATTTTTTCATTCTGCGGTAATTTTAATTGCGTGAAAATTTTCGGTACCCATCTTCCCCCCAATGCTTCGTGTCCATGAAAGGTCCAGCCATGTCCTTCTTCAAATTTTTTGGTGGCGGGTTTGGCAATATCATGCAATACTGCTGCCCAGCGCAACCAGAGATCATTGGTATTTTGCGCAATATTATCCAGTACCTGCAAAGTGTGGTAAAAATTATCTTTATGCCCTTTGCCATCTACATATTCTGCACCGGCCAATGCTACCATCTGTGGAAAGATGATCTTAAGCAAACCGCTTTTATACAACAGGTCAAAACCAATAGAAGGTTTTGGAGAAAGTATAATTTTATTCAATTCGTCTGCGATCCTTTCGCCACTCACAATTTTGATACGGTCCGCATTTTCGCCAATTGCGGCAAAGGTTTTCTGGTCGATAGTAAAATCAAGTTGCGTGGCAAACCGGATAGCCCGCATCATACGCAACGGATCATCACTAAATGTAATGCCGGGCGCCAAAGGGGTTTGAATATTTTTTAATTCCAGGTGGTGGATACCATTGAAAGGATCAACCAATGCGCCATAATCTGCTGCATTTAAACTTATCCCTAAAGCATTAATGGTAAAGTCGCGCCGGTTCTGGTCATCTTGTAAGGTGCCTGTTTCAACTGCCGGTTTACGACTGCTGAAATCATAACTCTCTTTACGGGCGCCTACAAATTCAACTTCAAGGTCGTTGACTTTTATCTGTGCTGTACCAAAATTTTTAAAGAAATGCACTTCAGGTTTGGGATCGAATTGTTCCGCTACTGCTGTTGCCAGTGCAATACCATCGCCCACGCAAACCACATCCAGATCTTTTGTATTACGACCTAATATCTTGTCTCTTACAAAACCACCGATCAAATAGGCTGGTAAGCCCAGTTTTTGTGCTGCTGCTGCAATTTTTTCGATTATAAGGAGTTCTTTATTGGTGCAATGGATAAACATGGATTGCAAAGATAACCCCTGTCCCCTAAAGGGGAACTTAGGTCGTTAATTTATTCATTTATGAAATCACCTTTAATTAAATTTAAAAAATTGAAAAGAGCTGAAAATCATTATACTCTTCGGAAGCCCCTTCAGGGGTTTGGGGCGTATTGGCATCAATATTGACCTTATATACATCCGCCCAAAAAATACGCTTCGGCCTATGCGGTTTGACAATTTGACTTTATATTTAAATAATTATGGATAAGAGATATTTTATGCAGGGTCCGGAAGACGAAATGGAGTTTATGCCAATAATCCCCCTTAATGAAGAAGAAGACGGAAACGCCGATGAGCAGCCCATTCCAGCCGAATTACCTATTTTACCTTTAAGAAATACAGTTTTGTTTCCAGGTGTGGTAATTCCTATTACCGTGGGCAGGGATAAGAGCATTAAAGCGGTAAATGATGCCTATAAGGCTGACAAATTGATAGGCGTGGTAGCGCAAAAAGACAGTAATGTGGAAGAACCTGTAGTAAGCGACCTGGAAGATATTGGTACTGTAGCAAAAATAGTTAAACTGATAAAAATGCCCGATGGCGGAACAACGATCATCATACAGGGCCGTAAACGTTTTAAAATAGAAGAGATCACATCAGAAGATCCTTACTTTAAAGCCAAGATAAAAGTATTACCCGAAGAGAATTTAAAAGGTGATGCCGATTTTGAAGCCATGGTCGGCAGCATTAAAGACCTGGCCGGGCAAATTGTAGGGCTCTCCCCCAACCTGCCCAGCGAAGCAGCCATCATTTTAAAGAATATTGAGAACCCTTCTTTCTTAATTCATTTTGTAAGCAGCAATTTAAACAGCGATATCAAGGAAAAACAACGACTGCTGGAAATCAGCAATATTAAAGCAAGGGCCGAACTGCTGATGAATTTAATGCAGACCGAATTACAATATGCTGAATTAAAGAATAAGGTAACCAACAAAACAAGAAATGAATTAGACAAACAGCAGCGGGAATATTTTTTACAACAGCAGATGAAAGCCATCAAAGAAGAACTGGGTGGTGATAATGTGGCTGAAGTAAAAGAAATGCAGAAGAAAGCGGAAACAAAAAAATGGAGCAAGGCCGCAAAGGAAATGTTTAATAAAGGGATTGAGAAACTGGAGCGCATGCATCCTTCCACGCCGGATTATTCGGTTACGTACAATCATCTTGACCTGATGCTTGATCTTCCCTGGGAAGATTATACCGAAGATCAATACGACCTGAAAAGATCGAAGAAAATCCTGGATCACGATCATTATGGTATGCAAAAGATCAAAGAAAGGATTTTAGAATATTTAGCGGTATTAAAATTAAAAGGGGATATGAAATCACCTATCCTTTGTTTTTTAGGTCCTCCCGGTATCGGTAAAACGAGTTTGGGAAAAAGTATTGCAGCAGCTATCAACCGCAAATATGTTCGTGTAAGCCTTGGCGGTTTACATGATGAAAGCGAGATCCGCGGCCATCGTAAAACCTATATTGGTGCCATGCCCGGAAGGATCCTGCAATCGATACGCAAAATAAAATCCAGCAATCCCGTAATGATACTGGATGAAATTGATAAGGTAGGCAACACCGTTCATGGCGATCCTTCTTCTGCATTGCTGGAAGTACTGGACCCTGAACAAAACAATAGCTTTTATGATAATTATTTAGAACTGGAATACGACCTGAGTAAGGTATTGTTTATTGCTACGGCCAATAATATCAGCAATATTCAACCGGCATTAAGAGACCGGTTGGAAATTATCGATTTAAGTGGTTATGCAGTAGAAGAGAAAATTGAAATTGCTAAAAGACATTTAATGCCCAAGCAAAAAGAAATGCATGGTTTAAAAGAAAACAGTTTTAAATTAAGTGACAGCGTACTCGAAAAAGTAATTGAAGATTATACCAGGGAAAGTGGTGTACGTGAACTGGATCGTCAGCTGGCCAGTATCATGCGTTTCCAGGCCAAAGAACTGGTAATAAAAGATAAATTGAAAGCTACCATCACCAATAATGATGTAGAAAAGATATTGGGTAAACCCAGGTACAGTAACGACCTGTATAAGATCGCCAATATGCCTGGTGTGGCGGTTGGCCTTGCATGGACCTATGTAGGCGGAGATATTTTATTTATTGAAACGCAATTGAGTGAAGGCAAGGGAGAATTAAAATTAACCGGTAACCTGGGCAACGTGATGAAGGAAAGTGCCAGCACCGCATTAACTTACCTGGAAGCCAATGCAAAAAAAGTAAATATCGATCCTGCGATCTTTAATAAAAAAGATATTCATATACACGTTCCCGAAGGTGCAGTACCAAAGGATGGTCCGAGTGCAGGTATTACCATGTTATCGGCATTGGCAAGTGCATTTACAGGTCGTAAAATTAAACCTTATTTAGCCATGACGGGTGAGATCACTTTACGCGGACAGGTATTGCCTGTTGGTGGTATAAAAGAAAAAGTTTTGGCAGCCAAACGTGCAGGGTTAAAGGAAATTATCATGTGCTGGCAGAATGAAAAAGATGTGGAAGAGATCAACAGCCTGTACATCAAAGGCATAAAATTTCATTATGTAAAAACCATGCAACAGGTGCTGGATCTCGCATTAGTGTAAATAATTCTTTTTAAAATAATCAAACCCAAACAACCTAAACCCCGTAAATAACGGTTTATAATTATCAGCATGTTTCATGTTGGTTGTTTTAAGGGTTAAAGATTTCCCTCCTGGTCCCAGGAGGGAATTTTTTTGCAGGTATTACCGGCAATACAAAAGTTAATCACCGTTGTGGAAAATTTTAACTTCTTTTTCTAACCGCATTTTCCGAAATTCAATTTATAATGAAGGAAAACAAAGAAATATCTGCACTATTACATTTAATTGATGATCCTGACGAATTTGTATACAATGCCGTTAGTGATAAGATCATTTCTTTTGGAAAAGATATTATTCCCAACCTGGAAAGTCTTTGGGAAAATACCAGCAATGAAGAGTTACAGGAAAGGATTGAATTACTGATCCATCGTTTACACTTCAGGGATTTGACCAATGATTTTACAGCCTGGGCCGAAGGCGATGCCGAATTATTGCAGGGCGCTTTACTGGTGGCCAAATACCATTACCCCGATCTGAATAATAATACGGTATTCCAGGAGATAGAAAAATTAAAACGTAATATCTGGCTGGAGCTGAACAGTTATCTTACCCCATTGGAACAGATCAATGTGATCACGAGTATTCTCTACAATTATTATAAACAGAAGGGTGTTGAATTTGCCTACAATAATCCTGATGATTATTTAATTAATAAAGCGCTGGAAACAAAGAAGGGCAATGCGATCAGCAATGGCATCATTTACCTGGTGTTATGTGAAATGCTGGATGTTCCCGTTAAAGCCATTAATATTCCCCGGCAATTTATCATGGGGTATTTTGATCAGCAACACGACCTCTTAAATCCTGTGGGGCATTCTTCTGAAAAAATAAATTTTTATATCGATCCCTTAAACGGTCAGATGTACAGCCATAAAGATGTAGAGAATTATTTTAAACGCATTTCCGTTCCGCCTACCACTTCCTATTTCAGGCAGCTGAATAATAAACGCATCATCCAGTTTTTACTGGAAGAACTAAGCAAGTGTTTCGACAATGACCGTAACCGTTATAAGATGAATGAACTGCTTTCCTTAGCCAATTTATTAGACAATGATCTACCACGTAGTTAAACAGGGCGCCTGGCAAAAAGCCCTGGCATTAGGGTATTACGAAGCGCCATCACTGGCCACCGAGGGTTTTATACATGCCAGTAAAAAAGAACAGGTAGAAGGCGTGATTGAAAGATATTTTGCCCAGGATACCGACCTGCTGATACTACATATTGATGAAGGCAAACTGGAAGCCCCGCATATTTTTGAATTGGCCCCTTCGGTAAATGAAGAGTTTCCGCATATTTATGGGAGGATTAATTTAGATGCGGTGGTGGATATAACGGAATAATGATTTTATTCAAGAAACAATATGACCAATTGATAAAAGAAGCTATTGTGATTCTTCTCAAAGTAAAAGGTAATATTAAAGATAATTCTGACTGCATCTACACATATTATGAAACGCCGGAGCAAATGCATGCAGAGATTGATAAGTATGTTATTGAACTTAAAAGTGGCAGTATTCTTTTTCTGGATGAAATGTACATGCACTTTCTACCGACCGCAGCCTACCAGGAGCATTCCATGCAAAATGGCTGGACTACCGAATACCTTGCACTTGCAGGCAGATTTGATAAAATATATGAGGTGCTTAAAAACTATTAATAACCAGCGGTATTTTTTCAGCCATTTCGCTTATATACCGGTTATGCATTCAACATCGTAACTTCCAAATACATTTTTTGGAAAAAATACCAATTATTGGTACTTTTATAAAAAGCATTTTATGGCACGGAATACTTCTATTTTATTGGGCGAACATTTTGAAGAATTCATTTCCAATAAGATATCCTCGGGTAAATACAATTCGGCAAGCGAAGTTATCAGGACAGCACTCAGGCTTTTAGAATCTGAGGAACAGAAAATGAAAGACATTAGTAAGGCCCTTGCTCAAGGTGAAAAGAGTGGATTAGAAAAGAATTTTGATTCAAAAGTGCATTTAAAAAAACTACACGGTAAATTTTTATGAAAAAACTGCCTTTTGTTATTACCAAAAAGGCAGTTACTGACCTGGAAGAAATCTGGTTGTATGCAGTAGAGAAATGGTCGGTTGAACAAGCCGATCGGTACTACAACCTTTTATTTGATGAAATTAACTACATCTGTACAAATTCCAACGCTGGCAAATCAATGGAACATATTCGAAAAAGCTACCGGGCAGCAAAAGTAAAATCGCATCTTATCTTTTACAGGTTATTAAATGATAAAATAGAAATAATAAGAATTTTACATGAACGTATGGATGTTGAAAACAGGCTTAACGATTAGAGGACAACATTTAAATAGCGAAGATCAACCCAGCCACAGTTCATAAAAAACATCATCTATCTTCTTCCAGCCATTTTTTTCATACACCGATTGTGCAGTAAGATTATCAGCAGCGGTTTCCAGCATCAGCCAACGGGCATTGGTTTCAATACCAAATGCTTTTGCCTGTTGTAATAATGCGGCTGCAATACCTTTACCACGGGCCGATCCATTTACGTACAGGTCATTCAGCAACCAGGTACGTTGCAAACCCACCGAAGAAAATATGGGATACAACTGGCAGAAACCAACCGCATTATTATCCGCATAAGCTAAAAAAATGACCGATTCATTATTGGTTAAACGCTGCTGTAAAAAATCTTTCGCGGCATTTATATCAGCAGCTTGTTTATAAAATATACGATAGGCATCAAATAAAACTGAAGCTTCATTCAATTGATCCGGCCCCACCCTTTTTATTTCTACAGACATTTTTACTTAAATTTAGTGTTCCGATATAAATTCATTTTAAATATAAAAATACAATGATCAGCTGGAATGATTTTGAAAAGATAGACATGCGGGTGGGTACGATTATTGAAGTCAATGATTTTCCCAATGCACGAAAACGAGCTTATCAACTCACGATTGATTTTGGAGAGCTGGGGATCAAAAGATCTTCTGCACAGATCACTACCCTATATGAAAAAGACAATTTACCAGGCAAACAGGTTATAGCGGTAGTGAATTTCCCGGTAAAGCAGATCGCCGATTTTTTCAGCGAATGCCTGGTATTGGGTGCATATAACGAAAGCAATGAAGTGGTACTGTTGCAACCCTCACTAGCAGTTAAAAATGGCTGCAAGATCGGTTAATAAAAAATGATACATTTACAATAGTGGATACAGAAACGATATATTATACTTCCCCCGTTGGATTGCTGGAGTTAAGAAGTGCAGGTGATAATCTTACGCATTTACTTTTTATCAATAGCTGGAAAGGCACTAAAATGGATGAGGCAGAAATAAAATTTGTCCAACCACAATCTCCTGTATTAAAAGAATGCATCAAACAATTAGACGCCTATTTTGCAGGAAAGCTGGTGGATTTTTCTTTATCAATTGTACAAACAGGTACAAATTTTCAGCAAACTGTGTGGAGCGAATTATGCAATATCCCCTACGGGCACACGATAAGTTATATGGAATTGAGCAAACGCATCGGCAATGTAAAAGCCATCCGTGCGGTGGGTACAGCCAATGGCAGTAATAACGTATCCATCATTGTTCCTTGTCACCGGGTTATTGGCAGCAATGGCAGCCTGGTGGGTTATGGTGGTGATTTATGGAGAAAAAAGTGGCTGCTGGATCATGAAGCAAAATTTGCACATGGCGTACAAACATTATTCTGAATCATTTTTTGAACCAGACAACCCAAATTAATATTCAATGATCAACGCTCAACATACAATGTTCAATGAAATACAAATGCGCTGCATTTTCATTGAATATTGATCATTGGACATTGAATATTTGCATTCACTCATTTCAGATCGTCTCCGCCAAAAGACAAAGGCAACAACTGGCTGGCTTTTTTAATGATAAAAATTTTTCCTTCCAGCCCGCTGAGGATAATGCGTATCGGTTGTTTTACCCTTTCTTCATATTCCAATAAGGTTTGCCTGCAGATACCGCAAGGCGAAATGGGATGATTACTTTTGCCATTTTTATTGTCATAGCTTATCGCCAGCGTATCTATCGCTATATCGGGAAATAGTGTAGCCGCTGCAGAAAGCAACACCCTTTCGGCACAAATGCCCACGGGATAAGCCGCATTTTCCTGGTTGGTCCCTTTTACGGTTTCCCCGTTATGTAGTTTTGCAATAGCACCCACATTAAAATGTGAATAGGGTGCATAAGCATTGGCTGTTGTTTTCCTCGCTTCTTCCACTAATTCACGGTCTTCATTTTTTAAATCCTCAACGGAATCGTATACTTCAAATGAAAAATTATATTCCTGCTTCTTCATAATTTCAAGTTTTATCGTAGATAAAAAATCCTCCCTGCATTGCTGCAGCGAGGACTTAATAATTAAATATACGATTTATTTTTTGTAACGGTGGATTCAAACTGACGACTGACCACTCTTTACTCACGACTCACTTATTTTATCCAGCGGAAGATACGTTTCCATCTTGGTCCGCCTTCCCAGCTGAACCATATCAACGATGCTTTTCCTACCACATGATCTTCGGGTACAAAACCCCAGAAACGGCTATCCTGCGATTGATGACGGTTATCCCCCATCATCCAGTAATAATCCATTTTAAAAGTATAATTATCGGTTGCTGTGCCATTGATAAAAACCTTGCCGTCGCGTTCTTCCCATTTATTATTTTCATACACCTGGATCACCCTTTTATACAAGGCTTTATTGGTATCATCCAGTTTGATATTGGCGCCTTTTTTAGGTACCCATAAACCTTCGCCTCCAAAGTCATCCATTGTCCAGTTGCTGAAAGGACTATCGTTATAACAATAAGGATATACTTTTCCTTTTTCCCCGCCATTGCTTTTTTCCCTTGATACAGAATCAATGCCTGGTAAGGTCTTTAATTTCTGTAATTCATCTATACTAAGATTAATGCGGTAATAATTAGTAGTTATAGGAGAAAAATCACCGCCGCTTTCCGTATCCGATCCGCTGATATGGATGCCGTTTTCTCTTAGCAGGTTTTCATCCAAAAAACCATTTTTAGTTTTCACCAGGTAAAAAGTAGTCGGGTTTTTAAATTCGGAAGGTTGCCCGTTCACAAATAAAGATCCATCCACTACTTTAATCACGTCGCCTGCAACGGCCACGCATCGTTTCACATAATTCTCTCTTTTATCTACCGGGCGTGTAGCAATGGTGAGTTTATCCCATACCGCTTCCCTGCCTTCTCTCCGTACAATATCATAATAAGGATCCTGCGAATCAAATTCACGGGTTAACGTATCACCCGCCGGAAAATTAAACACCACCACATCATTTCTTTTTACAGGAGATGCAAACCACCTGGTGTAAGGAATATGGATCCACTCTACATATGATTTTACATTGAGTCCTGGAATGGTATGGTGTACAAAAGGCATAGCAATGGGCGTATTGGGGATACGTGGGCCATAAGCCGATTTACTTACAAATAGATAATCGTTTACCAGTAAGCTTTTTTCCATTGAAGGAGTAGGAATCACGTAGGCTTCAAAAACGAAGGTGCGGATCAGGGTGGCAGCTACGATTGCAAAGGCAGCAGCGTCAATCCATTCTCTTGCAGCAGATTTTTTATAGTTCTTCACCACAGGTATACCAGCGTATTTTTCATTTTTTGAAAAACCGAGGTAAGGGAAATAAAGAAAAGGTACAAAAACCGTAGCGGCGTGGTGCCAGAAGCCAAAGCGTCCAAAATGTTCTACAAATTTTATACAGATCCAGATCGTGATGAACTGGCCGGCAATAGGTATCAATTGCAAAAAGAACCAGTACTTTTTGAGTTCCATTTTTTGTACCATGCACCAGGTATTGTAAAATGGCACCAATGCTTTCCAACCCTCAATACCCGCTTTTTTAAACATCCCGTACAACCCGATATGCCAACCCAGTGTAGCAACAATAAAAATGATCCAACCCATAATGGTGTTTTATATTTTTGAGTGCCAAAAGTACCATAATAAATGGTATTACAAAAAACCGCTCATAATTTGTTGGGGATTCTTTAACAGGTGAAAGTTACGGGTTAAAAAAGGTTATTGGGTAAAGAGTGTTCACTTTTTTCGCAAACAATCAATTAACCCGTAACCCGTAACTTTAAAATTACTTCTTCGGCAACACATAATTCTCCACATCTTCCAGTGAAATGGTTTTACCAGAGAGAATGATCAGGCGTTCTACCACATTTCTTAATTCTCTTATATTACCCGTCCAGTCGTATTGCTGCAGTGCATCCATGGCTTTTGGATCAATACCTTTTTTGGGCTGGCCATATTCACTGGCAATAATATCCAGGAAATAGTCCACCAGCGAAGGCACATCCTGTCTTCTTTCATTGAGGGAAGGCACATGAATGATGATCACACCAAGGCGGTGATACAGATCGAGACGGAAATTTTTATCTTCTACTTCTTTTAATAAGTCTTTATTGGTAGCCGTAATCACCCTTACATCTACATTAATATCCTTTTCTGCACCCACCCTGGTGATCTTTCCTTCCTGCAAAGCCCTTAATACTTTTGCCTGTGCAGTGAGGCTCATATCGCCGATCTCATCCAAAAACAATGTTCCGCCATTGGCAGTTTCAAATTTACCGATGCGCTGTTTTACCGCTGATGTAAAAGACCCTTTTTCATGACCGAATAATTCGCTTTCAATTAACTCTGAAGGAATGGCCGCACAATTCACTTCTACCATCGGGCCGGTATTGCGGTTACTTTTTTCATGTATCCATCTTGCCACCAATTCTTTTCCCACCCCATTTTCGCCGGTAATCAACACCCTGGCGTCGGTAGGTGCTACTTTCTCAATGGTATCTTTTATTTTTTTGATGGGATCACTTTCACCGATCATCTCCTGCACTTTACTCACCCGGCGTTTCAGCACTTTGGTTTCGGTAACCAGGTTTTGCTTATCCACCGCATTGCGTAAGGTGATCAGCAAACGATTTAGATCCGGAGGCTTGCTGATATAATCAAAAGCCCCTTTCTTTACTGCTTCCACCGCGGTATCAATATTACCATGACCGCTGATCATGATCACCGGAACATCTCCATTGATCTCTTTTGCTTTTTCTAAAAATTCGATGCCATCCAGTTTAGGCATTTTAATATCGCACAATACAATATCGTATGCTTTTTCTCCAAAACGTTTCAACCCTTCTTCTCCATCACTTGCTTCATCAATCTTATACCCTTCGTAACTGAGTATTTCGGTCAGGGTCTTTCTTATCGCCTTTTCATCATCAATAATTAAAATAGATGCCATACGCTTTAACAAATTTTTTATATGGAGCGATTGCTGGTTTGCATCTTACTCCGTTAAATCAAAATTAGCAATTTATGCTTTGTAAACCGCCGTTAATTTTTATGCTCTTTTCCTTTGCCTGTAATAATGAGGTAATACCCGGTGAAAATAAATTGAATCATTCAAATAACCTGCATGAAAATATACGTGATAAAAACCCGTATCATTCCGTAAGTGCAATCCCGTTACCTGGAGGGTATTCACGCATGGCGGCAGACAGTCCTTCTTTTACCCGCTGGCTGGGCAATATTGCTTTAAAGGAAGATAAGACTGTATACCTTTTTGATGGCCGGAAAAAATTAAACCAATCCGCACAGTTTGCTGTACTGGATATTACGGTGGGTAATAAAAACCTGCAGCAATGCGCTGATGCAGTAATGCGCTTAAGGGCCGAATACCTGTTCAGTGAAAAAAATTATGCCGCTATTAGTTTTACCGACAATGAAAAGGGAAACTATACTTTTGCTCCTCCTTATTCCAAGGCGCATTTTACGCCATTTATGGAAAAGGTTTTCGGGATTTGTGGTTCTGCATCCCTGGCCAAACAAATGAAACCAGTAAGGGACTTCTCTGCCATTAAACCCGGAGATGTATTAATAAGAGGCGGATTTCCGGGGCATGCGGCGATTGTAATAGATGTTGCAGTAAACAAAAATGGGCATATCATTTATATGCTGGCGCAGAGTTATATGCCTGCACAGGATATTCATATTTTACTTAACCCACTGTCTGGCGATAATTCACCCTGGTACGAAGTGAGCAATAACAATACGATCATTACTCCCGAATATATATTTTATAAAACAGAATTAAAGGAATGGTAAGAACGTCCCGGCGATTTAATTTTCAATTTCAGATAACTGCTGTAACAAGGTGAGTTGATTTTTTGCCCGCATTAAATTATGTCCTTCATAAGTTGCACCGTAATAGCTATCGTTATTTAAATGATCGGTTAAAAACCTGAGCGCCTGCATATAGGTCATAAATTTACCGGCATAAATAAAAGCGCCTTTTTCTTTTGGAGTAAGTTCATCATCCATTTCACTTAGATAACCTTTTTGTATCGCCGCTACATAATCCTTCCTTACTTCAATTTTACTAAAGTTGGTTTCTTCTTCATTGGCGGGTGATAAATAAGTACGTAACATATCTCCCACATCGCTGATAAAATAACCTGGCATCACGGTATCCAGGTCGATCACGCATACTCCTTTATCGTTATCGTCAAAAAGTACATTGCTGATCTTGGTATCGTGATGGGTTACCCGCAATTTAAAAGCAGGATCCTGTTTTATTTGTTCAAAAATATCAACAATCGTATGGTATTCTTTCAGCAATGCTATTTCCGGGGCAGCTGCATTGATACGTTGTTGATTTCCCTCAATAAGTGCCTGCTCAAATTGCCGGTATCTTAGGCTAAGGTTATGAAAATCGGGTAAACTGATCTGTAATGCACTGCTATCAAGCCCGGATAATTTTTTAGTAAAAGCGCCGAATTGCCTGGCGGCTTCAAAAGCCTGTTGTGGTTCGGTTACAATATCAATGGTATGCGATCCGGGTACAAAGGGAAACATGCGGAAATAATTGCCTTGCAACAATACCATTTCTTCGCCTGCAGGGGTTACTACGGGCTGTATAAACAAATAGTCCGGATGATTTTTTTTAAGATACGCTCCTGCCAATGCAATATTACTGGCTATATGACCCGGTTCTTTAAAAACGCTGTCGTTAATGCGCTGCAGGATAAATGCATTATTCCCCCTGATAATTTTCCAGGTATTGTTGATCAGGCCGCTGCCAAAAGGCTGCACCGTACAATCTTTTTCCTCCATACCGTAAGCAGATAAAACAGCAGCGATCATCTAATAATATTTTCAGGCTCCCGCTTTGTCTTTACTCAATGTGCCATTGAGGATGCGAAAAATATTAAGCGGGTTAGTATCTTTTAATGCATCCGGCAAAAACTGCTGGGGGAAATTCTGGTAACTAACGGGTCTCACAAAACGAAGAATCGCCGCAGTACCTACGGAAGTGGTTCTGGCATCTGAAGTGGCAGGAAATGGTCCTCCGTGTACCATCGCATCACAAACTTCCACACCGGTAGGAAAGCCTCCGAATAAAATGCGGCCCGCTTTTTCCTTCATTATACTGATCAGGGTGATTACATATTTTTCATCCGCATCATTGGCATGCACCGTAGCGGTCAATTGTCCTTCTGCATGTTCCAGTACTTCAATGATCTCCTCAACATCCTTACACAATACGATTACACTTGCCGGGCCGAATACTTCGGCTGCCAGGTCTTTATTGGCTATAAAATCTTTTTGTTGTACAGTAAAGATATATGGAGCGGCTTCTGTTTTGGCAGCATCTGCCACAGCATTACTTTGTGCTGCAACTGCAATACTGTTTTTCAGTTTTTCAACACCGTTATTATAGGCCGTGCAGATACCCTTGCTTAACATGGTAGCTGCAGGAATATTTTTTATACTTTCTGCCAGTGTATCCAGGAAAATTGTTGCATTGGCATCTTCAACCATAAATACAATACCCGGGTTGGTACAAAACTGTCCCACGCCCAAACTTACCGATCCCGCAAATCCCTTTGCAATGTTTGCTGCGTTGGCAGCCACAGCACCAGGTAGTAACAGCACTGGATTAACCGCACTCATCTCTGCGTATACGGGTATGGGTTCACTCCGGTTTACTGCTGCATTAAAAATAGCCATCCCTCCTTTTCTCGACCCGGTAAAACCAATGGCTTTTACAACAGGGTCGGTAACCAGGCGTATGGCCATGGCTTCATTACTAAATACTAAGGAAAAAACGCCATCCGGCATATTCGTTTTTTGGGCGGCTTTAATAATCGCCTGGCCGATCAATTCATCGGTTCCTGCATGCAAAGGATGTGCTTTTACAATTACCGGGCAACCCGCCGCCAATGCGGATGCTGTATCGCCACCTGCAGCAGAATACGCAAAGGGAAAATTACTGGCGCCAAATACCATTACCGGGCCCAGTGGTATCAACATACTGCGCAGATCAGGTTTGGGAAGTGGTTGCCTGTCGGGTATTGCAGTATCAATCCTTGCATCTACCCAGGAACCTTCACGCAATAATTTCGCGAACATTTTCAGCTGCCCTGTAGTGCGACCACGCTCTCCTGTTAGTCTCGCGTTGGGCAAGCCCGTTTCCTGCATGGCACGGTTGATCACCGCATCTCCCAGGGCATCAATTTCTGCCGCAATGGCTTCCAGGAAAACGGCTTTCTCTTCTGCAGATTTTTCCTTGTATATTTTAAAAGCAGTGGCAGCTTTTGCAGTAATTGCGGTTGCTTCGCCTGCAGTTAGCAAGGTAAATTTCCCCGGTAACAATGCTCCTGTTGCAGGATCCTGCACCTGGAAGGTATCCGTACCCGTGGCAGCAAGTTCGCTGCCCACTATGTTTTTTCCTGTAATTTCCATAATCAATATTACAATTTATAGGATATAAAAATAGCCCATTTTAGATGAGCTACATTTATTTTATTTTTTTGACCGGGTTATTTTATGCCTGTGATCATTTTTACAGTAACGTAGGCCTTTGCCCTGATACTGTATACTTCTTTTTCGGTATAATTAAATTCTACGTTCTTATTTTTAAGCGACAATAAATTTTTTGCGTAGGTATTTCCATTCTCTACAAAATCGCTCCATACCAACTGGATGGATTTAGCGTTGGACAATACCGTGATATAAATGAAATCCCTTGTCTCTACATTGGTTACTGAACCCTTTGCAGTTTTATATACTTTCACTTCTTCTGTTACATCCGCTTTGCCCATTTTATCCTGCGCCATTTTTTGCATAATGGCTGTCATCGCCTTGCAATCGGCCTTTACCAGGTCGAGCCCAATTTCCTGTCCCAGTTTTTGCATGCCTTCCATATCGGTCATATCTACATTACGTTCCTGGGCCAGCGCCATAAAATCTTCCAGGGATTTCTTCATCATGCATTGTCCAATAGCCATCTGCAATTCATCCTGCGATTTTTTATCAATATCAGGCATTTCATTCAGGCAGGCACAGGTGCTGTCTACAATTTTCTTCTTCAGATCTGTTTGTGCTGTCGCTGCTATGCAGCAAAAAAGGATCACTATTACTCCGGCTATTTTCTTCATTATGTTTTTTTTGCAAACCTACGGTAAAATGTTTTAATTAAAAGCCGGTTTGGTATGCCGCGTGTTAATTTTTATTATACAAAAAGGCAGTTAAATTAATAACTGCCTTTGGTTTTATCCTATCATTTCAGTAAGAAGTTTTTCACGAAAATCAGGATTCAAGTAGTTTATACATTTCGTCCAGCTTAGGTGATAAAATGATCTCTGTTCTCCTGTTCTTAGCCCTTCCTTCAGGAAAACTGTTGCTGTCAACAGGGTCGTAATAGCTATGACCGGAGGCTTCTACCCTAACCGGGTCTACTTTGTAATTATCTGTTAATATCCTTACAATAGCGTTTGCACGGGCTGTACTAAGGTCCCAGTTATCCTTAAATCTTCCCTTGATCGGGATACTGTCGGTATGACCTTCAATATTAATCGCCACATCGCTGTTTAAGTTCAGTACTGCAGCCAGTTTTGCCAGGGCATCCACACCTTTCGCATTCACTACTGCACTACCCGATGGGAACAACAGGTTTTCTGAAAGACTCACATATACTTTACCATTTTTTTGCCTCACAGTAAGATCATTGGAGTTAAAGCCTTTCAATGCCTCGGCCATTTTATTCTTCAAGGCATTGGATTGCTCCCGCTGCTGCGATAATAATGCCTGCAACTGTTGCAAACGCTGTTGCTGCTTTTGCAATTCCTGTTCACTTTGACTGAGTTTATTTTGTTGATCGGCGGTTTGCTGGCCCAATTGATTATTCTGTTTATTCAACTGGTTTACCTGGCTATTTAATTTATCTACTTTACCGTTTAAATCAGCGATATTGTTCTTCAAATTATTGCTTTCTTCGGCAAGTCTTGTACTATCAAGTCTCAGCTGCGCTGTTTCGCTTTGCGATTGCCGTAAATATTTTTTAGCCACACAGGAAGAAAAAAGGAATAGTATGGCTATAAGAGGAACGTACTTTTTCATGATTGTTTTTGTAGTATATAGCTGAAAAATGTGCCAATATCGTAAAAGCAGCAGTAACCGCTGTAAACCAGTATACAAGTAAAATCCGGGCAGTTTGCGATTTGGCTTATTATTTAGCAATTGAGCATAATTCTCTACATTATCTTTATATAATGTAAACAAAACGCCTCATCAGATCAATTTAGTTCTTAATTAATACAGGTTCAAGCGCATGCATAAATGCAGCAAAATTTTCAATATGCGGAATATGACCGATACCTTTTAATTCAACCAGCTTACAACGGGGTATTATTGCAGCGGCTTCTTTTGCCAGCCTGGGATAATTACCTAAGGTTGCAGCAATTGCTTTAGCCGCTCTTTCTTTTCCCGGGGCTGTTTTGTCCAGCTCGCCAATTATCAATATCACCGGTACACGAATATTTTTAAACTCATAATAAACAGGTTGGCTATAGATCATATCGGAAGTTAATGCCATGCACCAGGCAGCTTTTTCATCCTGCAAATTCTTACTGCTTTCCGCTAACAGCGTATCATAAGCGGGCTTCCATTCGTTATGAAAATAATTATCCAGCATGTATTTTTTTAAAGAAGCGGTGGTTTTGGATTTTTCCTTTTTAAACTCCTCATCAATACTGCTGTAAGGGATCACTGGTTTCCAGTCTTCCAGACCCAGCGGATCTTCCAATACCAATTGACTAAAATCATCCGGGTATTGCAATACCATTCTTATGGCCAGCATCCCTCCCATGGAATGACCGAATAGTATCGGTTTAGAAATACCCAATGTATCCAGCAATAATTTTGTATTCAATGCCAGCTGATGAAAAGAAAACTGGTACTGAAAAGGTTTTGATGAAAGACCAAAGCCAACCTGGTCGGGAGCCAGCACATTATAGCCTTTATTTAAAAATGCCGCGATCATTTTATTAAAGTAAGTAGCAGAAAAATTTTTGCCGTGCAGCAATACAATGGTTTTACCTGTATTAGCAGCTGTTTGCTCATACACGTAAGCCATGGTTATACGCTGTTGTTGTGAGGACAGCTCAAGGTATTTTGTGGTATACTGCTGCGCCTGAACCAATGATAAAGCAGCAACAAAAGCAAGAACAAGAATAAAACGTATCATGAGAAATATTTTATAGATACGATTAATAATCATGCCATAACCTACTATGCTTTGTAGAATAAATTCCCCAGCACATTTTTAAGGCCTGTCCAAAGCCGATAAATTGCCATGGCATATTTCTTGTGACAGTAAAATAATTATCAATTTTACCATAATATATTAACCTAAACCATTGCTGATATTATTGCTTATTGCTTACTGGTTGTTGAACATTTTCCTGTTAGCAGTCGTTTCAATAAGCAATTTTTTTACACACTGGTTACCAAAACATAAACTAATACCTGTACAATACCCCATTTCACCGGGTAGCTATAAACCGGTCAATAACATTTAATTATAGTTTCACTAATTACATTTTCTTTAATTTTAATACGGGTTAACCATAATTGTTATGAAATACAAAATACCTGCGGTGCTTCTTTTTTGTGCTGCACCTATATTCTTACAAGCCCAGGTTGATACCTCCTCTGATGTAAATAAATTACTCGATCTTTCCCTGGAAGAACTGATGAATATAAAAGTAGTCACCGCCACGGGGTATATGATCAAAACCATTGAAGCACCTTCTACCGTACAGGTAGTTACTGCACAACAGATCTCCGAAAGAGGATACGAACAACTGGAAGATGCTTTACGTGATGTACCGGGTATTGATATGATACATATTAACGGCTATGCACCTACGCTTTTCTATTTCAGGGGTATGTATGGCGCCGAAAACCTGCGGGCTTTGCTGATGATAGATGGTATTGTTGAGAATAATATCATTGGCAGCAATGATATGGCAGGCCCAGCCTACAGCCTGCACAATGTAGCGCGTATTGAGATTATTTCCGGGCCGGCTTCTGCATTGTATGGTGCCAATGCATTTGGAGGCGTAATTAATATCATTACCAAAAAAGGAGAAAAGATCAATGGTTTTTACGCAGAGAAGGGCTACGGTACTTTTAATACCTCGGTAGATAAAGTCAGCTATGGATTTAGAAAAAACCGTTTTGATATTGCTTTATCAGGATCATTATACAGCACCGATGGCCCTAAATTCGATAACAGGGATCCGTTGTATACGGGCTCTTATGTTGATAAAGCCCATTCCTTTAATGGTGCCATTACTTATTATGGTAAAAAATCTACCAGCATATTAGGGTACCGCAATTACCGCACTCCCATGGGCTGGGGTACTTATGCAAACAGTCCTACGGTATACCTCGGGCTACCTCCGCAGGGAAATTCCAATGTAGGTATAATCGGTATTTTGTCGAGGGATATCAGGGGAGAAAAATCCGGCCTTGACAATTCTTTTTTGAGAACTTTATTTGTACAACACGAATATAAACCGGATGATAAATTAAATGTTTTCGGGCGTTTTGTATACCGCGAAACAGGAACCGATGATAATTCTTATGTGTATGTAACGGTAGACGGTAACCGAATGATACGTGGTATAGTCGCTACTTTTTCCAACCGGGTTGCCGGCGAATTGGGGGCCAATTATTCCGTTAATAAAAAACACCAGTTTTCGGCAGGGTTGCAATATTACCAGGACAATGTAGAATCCGGTTCAAGAAAAACAACCTTTGATCCTACTGTATATTTATGGGACGGAAGGGATACCATAACCAACTTAAAATCATCCTTTTTACCAAGGGAATTTGATCTACGTAGTAATATCGGCGGTTACTTTCAATACGTTTTAAATACTTCGTTACTGGTAAAAACTAATTTCACATTGGGTTTCCGATACGACAATAACAGTTATTTTGGCAGTGCTGCAAGTCCAAGGATCGTGATAGTAAACCAGCCTTCCGATAAGCTCACCTTTAAATTTCAGTTTGGTACTGCCTTCAGGGCGCCTACTAACCTGGAGATTCACCAGACCGGGCTTAATTTTAATTTAACCACCGAAAAATTAAAAACCTACGAAGTAAATGCCATCTATACCTTTTCAAAAACGATAAGTATGCAGTTAAATGGTTTTAGAAATGAATTAAAGGATGTGATCATCATCGCGAGTCTTTCGGGATTGAATCCCAATAAAAACCCCGGCGTGTTTACCATCACTGGTGTGGAAGCCAACCTGAACATGGCCTTCTCCAAAAAAATGTATGGTTTTGTTAATGTCACTTTGCAGGATGCCAGGGGAAAAAACCTGGTCACCAATACCGAGGGCGATCTGCCCGGCATTGCAAAAGCCAAAGGCAATGCCGGCATTACCATTAATGCCGCTGATTTTTTTACCTTAAGTGTAGCCGGCAACTGGGTGGGATCGAGACATGCACAAAGAACAAACCCCAACGGTGATACGAAAGGATATTTTTTATTAAATTGTAACGTAACCACCAAACCCGTTTTTAAAGATCGGATAACCGCAAGCCTCAATATTCATAATCTTTTAAACACAAAATGGCTCGATCCCGGTTTCCGTACTGCGGATGGATCGTTATATTCCACCGTACTGGAACAACCGGAGATTAACGGACTTTTTAAAATCTGTATCAGCTTAAACAATAACTAACCCGATGTTTAAAAGGTTTTTACTTTTTATGGTATTGCTTGGTGGACTAATTCCCGCCATGGCGCAAACGCGGGAACAGGAAGCTGATCTGAAGGCGGTATTCATTTATAATTTTACGCGGTACGTGGAGTGGAATGTGAACCAGAATGAAAGTGAATTCATCATCGGTATCGTGGGTAATTCGGCTATTGACAAACCTATTTCGCAGATTGCAAAAACCAATACAGTAAACAGCAAAAGAATCATCATCAAACATTTCAGCAGGCCCGAAGACATCAGCTATTGCCATATACTTTTTATCCCGTCTGGCAGGGCTGTAGATACAAAAACTATATTGGATAACGTGGATAAGGGCACGCTAACCATCGGTGATGGTGCTGATATGGCAAGGAATGGAGCCTGCCTGAATTTTGTGTTATCCAACGATAAACTAAAATTTGAAGCCAACTTAAATGCATTGGCTATAGCGGGCTTAAAGGCAAGTTCGCAATTATTGAAACTGGCCATCATTGTAAATTAAAAAGAATAGCATTTGTTCAGGATACAGAATATATCGATACGCAATAAACTGGTGTTAATGCAGGTATTTACCAGTGTTATCGTATTGGGTTTATTCTTTGCCGTTTTTATTACCACCGATCTTAAAGAATATAAAAAAAGAAAAGAGGAAAGTGTGAGCAGCCTGGCGCATATCATTGGTGCCAACAGTATTTCTTCTTTACAGTTCCAGGATAACGATGCAGCCACAGGTAACCTGGCCGACCTGAGAAAGATAGCTCCCGATATCAGCAATGCCATCATAACAGATAAAACAGGAAATATTTTTGCCAGTTATTCAAAGCTGCCGACCACGAGGACGGATAGTTTTTTATTAAACACAAAAGCCACCACATTTTCAGGTAAACAGTTTTTTTCGGTTACGGATATTATTAATGATAGAGAGTTTTTGGGAAAGGTAATGCTGGAAGTAGAACTTACCGAGTTTCAACAGATCAAAAAACAACGTTTTGCACTGGCTACATTATTATTGCTGGCTTCGCTGGGTTTTTCGTTTTTACTGGCAATACTGGTACAGCAATATTTATCCAAACGTTTGCTGCACCTGGTAAACAGGATGAAGGAAGTAGGAAAAACGGGCGACTATACACCGGTGAAAGATGAAGGAAAAGATGAAATAGGATTGCTCGTGCAGGCTTATAATAAACTGATGAACGAGGTGAAAGAGAACCAGCATAAAAAAGATGAATTTATTGGCATCGCCAGTCATGAATTAAAAACACCCCTCACCAGTATCAAAGGCTATCTTGACCTGTTGAATATGATGGAAGATGGGCAACCTCATAAACTGTATGTGCGCAAGTCGCTTGACAGCGCCCATAAATTAGAAAGGCTGATACAGGACCTGCTGGATGTATCCAAAATACAAAGCGGGCAACTGCAGCTGAACATACAACAATTTAATATTGAAGAAATGATCACGGAAACCATCAGCGCTTTCCAGATGGTTTCGCCTACGCATACTATTGTAAAAGAAAGTACCCTTAACGGCCAGCTGGCATTTGCAGATAAGCAACGGATAGAACAGGTATTGATCAACCTGTTGTCCAATGCTATAAAATATTCTCCCGGCGAAAACAAAGTAATCGTGTATGCCACGCAGCAGCATGGCGAATTTCTTATCAAAGTAAGAGACTATGGACTGGGTATACCCGAAGAAGAAAAAACGGAAATCTTTGAGCGGTTTTACCGCACCAAAGATGCTTCGGTACATATTTCGGGATTTGGCCTGGGATTATACATCTGCAGGGATATCATTAATCGCCATAACGGAAAGATATGGGTCGAAAGAGAAGATAAAGGCAGCTCATTTTATTTCTCCCTTCCTTTGCATCCCAAAGGCAATGCAGTTGCAACAGGTCAGTAATATTTTTTTCTCTTCATTCCGGTTAAAGTATTAAATGAACGGTGGCGCATTTTTTAATGCGCCACCGTATAAATGTAAACTATTATTAAGCCGGTATCTTTCTTTCCTTTCAAGAAACTATGCATCTTCATCGCATTGATGAATTGTCTGGCCAATGTATCAATATTGCTGTTAATCACCACCCCTTCTTTGAAGGAGAGTTTATGAACTGGTGTTGGAGGATACAGTATCTTTTTCCCCGAAAATATCATGGATACGATTGATCAAACGTCTTATTGCCAATTGCCTTTTTACTTTTTTATTGATGGGTATTACTTTGGCCGTTGGTTTTTCTTTCCGTTGTTCTAATACCTGCGCTGATAAAGTTGGCATCGGGTAAAATTTTTTGATAAATACGTGTACTGTCAAATTGTATGCAAGACAATTGTTATCATAACACAACGGTTAACTTCTTTTTGCAGCCGTTTTCTTTTTTGTGGTGCTTTTTTTTGAGGGCATTTTTTTAGGCACTTTGGCTCCTGCTTCCCTGGCTTCCGAAATACCAATGGCAATGGCCTGTTTTCGACTGGTTACTTTTTTACCACTGCCGGTTTTTAATGTACCCGCTTTTTTTTCATGCATCACTTTTTCAATTTTCTCAGCTGCTTTTTTTGAATACTTTGCCATAACGTTTATTTTGAATTAATACATTATCGCAGATATAATTTTATGCCAAACTATCGTTACCAAAATAAAAGCCGGTTCGTAAACTGGAACCGGCTTTATGCTTCTGATTACATCTTTGGATTGATCTGTTCCATTTCATCAGGAGTATCTCCAATCCTGGGAACGCCATCATCACTTTCTGGACTGTCGTTATCAGGTAATTCATTTTTATGAAAAGATTTTTCTTTTTCATTTTCGTTTCCTGTTATACCAGTTTCGGCACCATTGGTAACATTGTTCTGTTCTTCTTCATTTACAATAGTATCCTGGTCGCTGTTAAGTCCGCTGTTCTTTTTTGGATCCGGCGAAATGACCTTGCCCTGTACCTGGTCATTGGCTTCGGCTGTTGCAGTTTGTTGTTGTTGCATATCTTTTATTTTATAGTGAGCAATACTGTAACAGTACTAATTGAATGCCAGAATATATTTGCCAGCCTATGTAATCTTTACCAGATTATAAATGCTTCAACAATTGTTTTTTAGTGTATAAATGAACGAATAATTTCTTCCTGAGGAAATATTTTCACAGCACTTGCTAAAAAATCAATTCCCGAAAAAGCAAAGAATTGTGTAAGCTGTTAACGACATCATTGTTGGCATTAAAATAGTATTTACAACAGCATCTAAATAAACCCATCATGAAAAGAGACGGCAGCTGTAACAGCATCTGGCAGGATGTAGGCAACTTTATTCCTGCAGAAAAAATTTTTTCTCCCCAGGCTGATGTAGTGATCATTGGTGCTGGTATCACCGGGCTGAGTACAGCATTACAATTGCAGCAACAAGGAAAATCCTGCATTTTGATTGAAGCCAATAATATCGGCTTTGGAACCACGGGCGGCACTACAGCACACCTGAATACTTTTTTTGATACGCCTTACAATAAAGTAATTAAAAATTTCAGCCTGCAAAAAGCGGAATTATTATTCCAGTCTGCCAAAGAAGCCATGGCAATAATAAAAGACAATGCCGCTGGTTTTGGAATTGATTGCAACCTGGAAGATACTACCGGTTATCTTTTTTCTTTAAATGCCAAACAGGATGAAGAACTGGATGATATTGTAGTTGCGGGAAAAAAAGTAGGACTTGAAATTAATTTTATCAATGATTCTCCTTTCCCCATTCCTTACTTAAAGATCGCTTCTATTGAGAACCAGGCGCAGTTTCACCCGTTAAAATATATTATTGGACTGGCAAGAGCTTTTGAAAGGGCCGGTGGTACCATTGTGCAAAATTGTATGGTAACCAATATTACCGGGGATGAAATGCTGACTATAGAAACCTCGCAGTTTACTATCAAAGCAACACATGCGGTATATGCTACCCATATTCCGCCAGGCGTTAATTTGTTACATTTCAGGTGTGTGCCGTACCGCAGTTATGCGATAGCCGTAAAATTAAAAAACAATAACTATCCGCTGGCGCTGGGTTACGATATGCAGGATCCCTATCATTACTACCGTACACAGGAAATAGATGGCGAACAGTTTTTAATTGCGGGTGGTGAAGATCACAAGACCGGGCATGAAGAAAATACAGGTGCGTGTTTTCGCAGGCTGGAGAGTTATGTAAAATCCTATTTTGAAGTAGATAAGATCGTGTACCGCTGGTCGTCACAATATTTTGAACCCGCAGACGGGTTGCCATATATTGGCTATTTACCCGGAAGTAATTCAAATATTTTTGTAGCCACAGGCTATGGCGGTAACGGCATGACGTATAGCAGCATCGCCGCTAAAATAATATCGGATATGATCATAGAAGGCAAAAGTGAATACCAGGAATTATTTGATCCCAGCCGTTTAAAACCGGTTGCCGGCTTTGCAAATTTTGTAACCGAAGCAGCCGAGGTGGTGAAAGAATTTGTAGAAAAAAAAATTAGTAAGCAAAAAATAAATGAGCTCTCGGATATAGCAGCAGGTGAAGCTAAAGTGGTAAAATATGAAGGCCATCACATTGGATTATACAAAGATGAGCTGCATAATATTTATGCTGTAAATGCGGCATGCACCCATATCAAATGTACCATTGCCTGGAATAATGCAGAAAAAACATGGGATTGTCCCTGCCATGGTTCCCGTTTTTCCTATGCTGGAAAAGTATTGACCGGTCCTGCCCAACAGCCATTGGAACAAATTGATGTTAGACATAGCCAGGCTGATGATTGAAGGTTGCTAAAATTTATTGCTACAAACAAAAACAGCAGCACATTTTTCAATGATCGCTGCTGTTAATCGTTTGTGTATTGTGCTTGATTGTTCCTGACTACTTATTTCGGCATGTCTTTCTTATCGGTAATATCTGCATCAATCTTTTTATCCTTTAAATCTTCCAACGCAACCTGTTCTGCCTTATTTTTTTCCTCTTCCGGATCTTTATCCACACCCACCCATTGGCGATTAAGACCCGGTGAATTATTCTTATCCAGATGATCGATATTTTTCATGCTGAGTAATACAACAAATAATATGCCACCGGAATTCAAGTGTGCTTATTTAAATGTACTGTGTATTTAATTCTACGGTTTAGGGATTCTCAAGGGGTGATAGTAGTTTTTTTTGCCTCATCAAAGGCCATGGGTGCAGGTATCTTACCCGATAATCCAGCAAATTTATGCCTATGGAAAATGGCATGATTTTTAATTCTCTTAGATAACGTCCTGCTAAAGCACTATAATCAGCCGACTGTTTAAACAATCTTTTTCAAACAATGCAAACATTTAAATTATGATCAAACTATTTATCAAGAATATCAAATCGGAGCAGGAGCTGCAATGGCTGCAGCAAAACGTAACAGCACTGGATATACAATATCTTGCTGGTTCAAGACCCGGTGAATTTGTCATTAGTGAAGGGTCAACAGGAAAAATAGAAGTTTTAAAAACCTTTCTCAGGGAAAATGGTTTTTCTTTTGTTGGCGACAGGAAATATACACTGGCCGAAAAAATCAAACACGTGGTAATTGATATGCTGACCAGTCCAGAATCTCCCAGGGAAAATTACTCCAATTACATTAGCAATCGTATCGGTTTAAACTATGTGTACCTGGCCAATATCTTTTCTGAATTTAATAATATCACCATTGAACATTTTATTATCAATCAAAAAATAGAAAAGGCCAAGGATCTCTTGTTAAACACCGATTATAATATAGGCCAGATTGCGGATACATTGAATTATAGTAGCATTGGCCATTTTTCCAACCAGTTTAAAAAAGTACTGGGTATTAATCCAACGGAATTCAAGAGAATGGAAAAACAACTGGCTATGGCGTCATGATCGCCGGTTTCTCCCAAAATATTTTATACAACTTAATTATTATTTATGAAAAAGCAAACACAGGAACCTACTCCTACAAGCGATTTTTATGAATTACAGTATGGCGAATTTACCGCTGTAATGGCAACAGATGATTATAATTATTTCCCGGAAGATGATGATGATATTGAAGAGGATGAAGCTGACCTGGATGATGAGGAAGTGCACATCTTGTAGTGTTGTAAAAAGCCTATAAAAAACAATGGCTTGAAATATCAAGCCATTGTAGATGGATACCCAACAATATTTATACAACAATCTTACATTTTTATTCTTTCTTTGGCGGTAGCATTATTGGCATCCCACACCAATGCTTCCTGCCAATTTTTTTTTGCCTCTTCTTTTTTATCCAGCCGCCATAAAAAATCTCCTTTGTAAATCAAGGCAGCCGCAATTGAATTATTGTCTTTTTTCTTTTTTAAAACTTCTATCAGTTTATCTGTCATTACCGCTCCTTTGGCATTATTATAACTGCCGTAATATTTCAACAGGTTATCCCAGGGATCAATATTTTCCGGGCATACTTTAACAGCTGTTTCCAGAGCTATGCGAATACTGGCGGTGTCTGTTGATTCGGTAAGCACAGCCTTGCAATTATACAGGTTGCTTACCAGCTCGTTTTCTGCTGTATAGGTTTTTATCGCACGATTCAATAAGGCAATACATTTCGGTCTTTTTGCATTCAGGGTATAATTGTCGGCCAGCAAAACCCTTGGCCATAACAGCAGGGCTTCTTTTTGCAAAGAATCAAAACCCAATGCCGATTCAATATTGTATTTATAGCTTGAGGCGGAAAGCTTGTAATGGTAAGCATCTAAATAGCCTACCCTGGCATACACTGTAGCAATGTCTTTGGGAGAAGACAACAAGGTATCGTAACTGCTTTTTGAAATATTGACGTAATACTTTTTATATTTTTCCAGGTCTTTCCGGTTCCAGTATATTTCGCCCAGGCCGGCGTTAGCTTCGTAAGTATAGGCATCCAGCTTTACAGCGTCTTCAAAATATTTCTGCGCCTTGCTGGTATCTTTTTTATCCATGGCCAGTTTACCCGCTATTGCATTAAGCTTTACCAGGTCGTATTTGGCTTTTGTTTGCAGGGCAGTATTCTCCAATGGATAACTGAGGATAGCTTCTGTGCAGGTTTTTTCCGCTTCTTTGGGCAACTTTAATTTGCTATACTGCAGGCTGGCAATTTTAGCATACTCCGCATATTTGTTGGTAGAAACGGCTTTACGTTTTTGTTGCCAGTTTACGGCTTCGGTAAAATTGCCGATCAATTGGTTGCAGACCGAAATATTACCACTTAAGGTGAATATTTTAACGGAATCGTTGCCTACATTGGCAATCGCTTTTTTATATTGTTCTATCGCCGACGCATACTCTTTTTTTCCTGCGTACAATATGCCTTTCTCCCACCTGGCTTCTGCATGGTTGGGATCCAGTTGTAATACGGCATCCTGTTGCTGCATCGCCTCTTCTTTTTTTCCCAGTTCGCGGTAACATTTGCCGATATAGCATTTTACCATTTTTGCACGATCATCTGTTCCCAGGCTGGCGGCATACTTGTTATAAAAGATAAGTGCGCTGTCAAACTTTTTTAAATTGAATAAAGCATCGGCAATAAAGCCATCGGTCTTTATATAAGTGCCGGTACGATCGGCAAAGTTCAGCAGTTCGGTAATGATCATCCGTTGATTTTTTAACGCCACATAACAATTCCCTATCCACCAGGTTTGTTCCTGTTGATCAATTTTTTCAACTGTTTTTTCTCTTGCCAGTTTATAGTTGGCCAGGGCATTTACATAATCCAGCCTGTCGTAATACACATCGGCCATATCCCAGTATACTACTGCTCTTCCCGGTTTTGATACCAGGGAGCGCTGGTAAAACTCCAATGCTTTGCTATCCTGTTTCAATTCGTCATACCCACGGGCAATGCGATATTCCACCAGGTATTTTTCTTCCTCTTTGTAATTTTTTTGATCCAGTGCAATAAGATAATTATCAACAGCACATTGGTAGTCTTTTTTATCGAAGCAGGTATTGCCTTTTTCTAAAACCGATTGGGCAGTACTGTTTAAAAAGACCAAAAATAAAATGATGGTAATAAGCAGGCGTGGCATGGTTGATTATTTACCCATAAAAATGCAGCTTTTCTTTATACGGGAAAATACCCAATAGCCACATTTTTTTGAGAGTGGTGGTGAATTGTCAATTGTGAATAATGAGTCGTATCAATACTCGCCATATTGACCATTCGCCGCACCATTGAATTATACAAATGACTTTGGTTCATCGGGCATGTGATTTGGGGACTATCAGCAACAACCATGAAGAACAAACTTTTTAGCGCAGGGCATTTGTTGGAGTACACTATGTACGGATTTACCGCAGCTGTATTGTATATCATACCCGCCTGGTATTATTTATATAAAGCAGATTACCGGAATGGATGGGTGGTATATACTGGTTCTGTTTTATTTATGTTTGTGATCATGTTGTATTCCTTAAAATTATCCCGCAGCAAACCCGCACATAAAAGCAGCTGGATGATGATCATTGCTACACACTGCACGGTATTGGCCGGTATTATTATAGCCGTACTATTTACTTTTTTCCTTTGCTTTTTATACATCCCCGGTTTTATGACAGGCAATAGCCCGGCATCTTTTCTACAACATGCACCTGCAGGATTGAACAATAAAAATATGGGGACTGTGTTCCAGGTTTTTATACCTGCTACCATTGAAAATTTCGGTGCAGGCGCATTTATGGCAGTACTGGGGCCTTATGTATTTAAACCCAATCAAACCAAAGATGAACCGGCTGTACTTGAACCGGGCTTTAAATAATTCCAAATCAATTGGTGTGAGAACCGCCTTGCCTGAATCCACTGTCGTTGGTCATGTTGTTCATGTTATTCATATTGGGATCCTGTTTTATCCCTCCTGAATCAACACCGCGTTGCAGCGTATCTGTAGCATTAGTGGTACTGTCGGTATTCTTTCCATCATTACATGCTGACAGCGAAAACAATATGGCAATTGAAGCAATTACTTTTTTCATACATTAATTTTTATTAGAGGGTCAAAAGATTTGCCACAATCATATCAAGGTAACTTAACAAACTGCTGTAGAAAAAATGAACCGTGCAATCGTTGGAAGGAAAATATTTCCCCATGCCATTATTTAATTAACAATCCGTGCATAACTATTATTAATACTACAGATTGAATTCCTGTTATTAAGGCATAGTTTTTACTGATACTATACTAGCATTCATCATTTAAATTAATTCATATGCTATCAGCCTCCATCACCGAAAGAATCAAAGAGGAACTAGATGCACTGGACGGGGAATTTATACATGTAGAAGGTAAAAATATTAAACCCAGCAGTTGTTATTATTTTGGAGCGCATCCTGCACATATCTTATACAATACCAATTGCCCCGAAAGTTTAAAGCAAAAGATCGACTCCATTCTTTTAAAATATATTCCTGCCAATGAAAGCAGTGCACGTTAATAAAGAAAAGGCGCTTACTGCTGATGGATTTGCAGCTTGCCTGCTAAAAGCAAAAGCAGCAGAGGCCAATGATGCTATCGCCGAAGCAATAGCGAATTATAAATGCTGTATAAAATTACGCCCAGCCTATGAGCCGGCCTATAACCGCCTGATGATCTTATACCGGAAAAATAAGGAACCCAAAAAAGAACTGGACATTATCAACAACGGAATAAAAGCTTTTGAAGCCATATACAATAACGCTTCAAAAAAAACGCTGACAAAAACCGCGGTGCAGTTAAGTAAGTCATTATCAAAGTCAACGGGCCTGACAGATAAAAAAGGAAAGGATCTTTTTGAACAACCTCCCATTCCACGCTGGCGGCAAAGAGCAGCACTGGTACAAAAAAGGCTAACGTAGTAAAAATGTAAAATTTCGGATACAAATCATGGGCATGGTTTTTATATTATATTAATGAAACAAAACTTAAAGTTATGTCTGATAATAAAAAAATGATGGACACCAGGGACGATAGCAAAATAGATATCAATGATCCATCTGAAGTAGAATATGTACACCAGAAATTCCCTTACTTAAAACATGAACAGGTAGTAAAAGCTATAAAAGAAAAAGGGCCTTCCAGGGAAATGGTAATGAAATATTTAGAAACGTTGTAAGGCAATTGCAAAAACGGTTTATATAAAGATCCCTGTGATAGTATCACAGGGATCTTTATTACTATACTATGTTGTGATCAGGCTTCTTCTTCCTGCAACGCTTCATAATTAATGCTGCTTTCGGCTACCTGTGTAAGTGTGCTATCTGCTTCTTTCTCTTCTCCTAATGTTTCTTCCAGTATGGCCGCAATATCAGCCAGGTTTAATGTAGTAGCCAATTGTGCAAGACCGCCATAAGTAGCTATTTCATAATGCTCTACTTTTTGGCAGGCCAGGATAACACCTACATCTCTTGTTGCGCTACCTGCTTCAGTTTCTTCCACAATACTGTCGGCTTCCCTGGTCAGTCCTTCCATGGCTTCACATTTTTTAGCCTGCGGTTTTTTATCCAGCAGTTCAAATACCTGCTCTAATCTTTGCACATGGGTTTGTGTTACCTCCAGGTGGTCGGTAAGGGCATTTTTTAATTCTTCCGAAGTAGCGGCTTTTACCATTTTAGGCAAGGCCTTGGTTAGATGTTTTTCTGCCCAGTAAATATCCTTTATGCATTCGGTAAAAAATTCGAGTAACATAGGATCTTTTTCTGTTGAAGGAGCATCACCGGATTGTTTTTTTGGCGCTGCTTTTTTTGCAGTTGCTTGTTTTGTCTTTTGCATTGTTATAAATTTTTAATGATTAACAATATTTCCATCAACAACACCAATTACAGTCCAGTTTTACTACCGGTGCCAAAATATTTGTTCATTAAAATAAAACAACCTGCTTATCATATAGGAACGCCATAAAAATGTGCTTAACTATTCCCGGATAATTGATCCGGAAATTTTATTGCGGTATCTTTTCTACAATACTCAGGAATAAAATTCTACTGATAAAATAGATATTTTTTTGACTACCCCATTTATCATGATAATTATGCAAACAATGACGATTAAGATTTATGCTTACCTGTGAATATTGAAAACCTTAAAGATTCTTATGTAACAAAATCCCTTTAAAATAATGCATCTTTGTAACTGTAATTAATATCTCCAATATGCTAAAACCGAAAGAGCATTATATCATTAGCAGCACTTAACTGCAACGGGTGGTTAAGGATCAGTTCAATTAAGTAACAACCGGTATAATAATCTAATGAATGATCATTCATTAAAGCAATATGCACACTTATTCTTCCTTACATACTGATAGCAGCACCGACAGCAATGGATACCATGAGCTACCACTTGCAGCTACATTAACCAATGGTTTTTTTACAGTAAACATCAATTGGATCATTTTGTATTGGAACAATGCTGCAGAAAAAATATTAGGCAAAGCAGCTCAGGACGCAGTGGGTATAAACCTCCTGGAAAATTTTGCTGCTGTACTTCCCTCCCCTTTTTATGCGCTCTATCAAAAAGCCTTCCTTCCCGGTTTGCCACTGCATTTTGAGGAATACTGGGGAGACATGGGTTCCTGGTTTGATGTGATCAGTTATTATAGCGATGGCAAACTATCGGTATCCTTTAAAAGCCATAACCATTCTCATACGGAAGATGCCCAAGAACCTGCGAAGCGGCTGGAAACTTTAGCCGGTCTATATAAACTGGTAACAGAGATCACCAATGATGCGTTATGGGAATGGGATTTTACAACGGAAGAGATTTTTTGGATAGACGGAGGACATAGAAGGATTTTTGGTTACCGGGTAGAGAATGCACTTATTCCTAAAAGTTTTTGGGAAAGTCGTGTGCATCCTGCAGATAAGCTGAGCTGCTTGCCAAATTAAAATTTACCATAGCTACGGGAAATATCAATGAATGGGAATATAGCTACCGGTTTGCCAGGGCAGATGGCAGTTATGCGTATGTTCATGACCGTGCCCATATTATTTACAACGAAGGCAAAGCTTCCAGGATGGTAGGAGCCACACAGGATATCACAGAAAAAACTTTGCTGAAGCGAAAGCTGGACTCCGAATTACTGATCCATCAAAGAGAAATTACCAGTGCAGTGCTGGAAGGGCATGAAAAAGAACGTGCAGCAATAGGAATAGCGTTACAGGAGAACCTGAGCCAAATGCTTGTTGCTGTTAATATGTACATAGGCATAGCAAAGAAAAATGAAGACAAACGCGAAATATTCCTGGATAAATCAACCGCTTTTATAACTGAAGTTATAGTTGAAATCAAAAAAATCCATAGAAAGCTTACCATACCGGATATCAATGTGGTGGGATTTTACGACAGCATACAATATTTAATTGATGATGCCGCACTACTACATCATGTTCGGATTGAATTATTAAAAGATCATGTGTACCAATATAAATTGAGCAAAGCCATTCAACTGAATATTTACAGGGTTATCCAGGAGCAAATAAATAATATTATAGCTCATGCCGAAGCCACTAATGCTATTATCAGCCTGAGCATTCACAGTGGTAATATACTTACACTCCTGATAAAGGATAATGGAAAAGGATGGGACAATAACGAAAAAACCACTGGTTTGGGTTTAAATAATATCGTTACAAGAGTGGGGTTATTAAATGGCAAAGTAACCATCAATTCAAAGCCTGGACAAGGATTTATGCTTAAGGCGGTATATCATTTGAGCAGGCATCATTATAAATAGATAGATAGCCGTATAAGATTTTCGATGCGTTATTTTTAACAGGGCATTTTTATTTTAAACTTACATAATGAGTGAACCGCTGTTTGTTATAGTTGTTGGTACTTCGGCCGGGGGCATGGGCGCCCTGTCAGAATTTACCAGCCAGTTAGATCCGGATATGGATGCCGCAGTTTTTATTGTTATGCATTTATCAGGTACTGCTATGGGTGATTTCCTGGTTCCCCGGCTTCAGCCATTAACAACATGGCACTGCGAAATTGCTGCAGAAGGCACCGTAATAAAAAAAGGGCATATATATGTTGCCTCAGCCAATCTTCATTTGTTGGTAAAAAAAGGAAGGATAATATTGGGGCACGGCCCTGAAGAAAACCGTTGGCGGCCTTCCATTGATGTGCTGTTCCGCTCTGCCGCAGCGGCCTATAGCAGCAGGGTTATTGGTGTTGTACTTACGGGACTGCTCGACGATGGTACTGCGGGAATGTTAGCCATTAAAAGAAGCGGCGGGCACACTATCGTACAGGACCCTAACGAAGCCGAATACCCTGAAATGCCCATGTCTGTACTGAATAATATGGAAGTAAATTACTGCAGCCCTTTATCGGATATCGGTGCAGTAATTAAAGCCATCACACAAACCACCCCTGCACTGGTAGATGCACCACGGGATGTGATCATTGAATCAGAAATTTCTGAACGGGTAGTAATTGACTACGATAATGTAAAACAACTGGGCGAAAAAAGTATTTATGCCTGCCCTGATTGTGGCGGTGGATTATGGGACATGAGCAAGTCAAACGCCCCTGAAGATAAACTTACCCGCTACCGTTGTCATATTGGCCATTCTTATTCAGAAAAAGACCTGGTCATCAAGCAGGGTGAAGTATTTGAATCTACCTTATGGATTGCCCTGCGCATAATGGAGGAACGCAGAACCCTGTTACTAAAACTGGAAAAAGATCACTCAAAAAAAGGGCTTTCCACCATAGCAAAAAGTTATACGCAAAAAGCAGCCACCATTCAAATACATATTGACAAAATGAGGGAGGTCCTTTTTGCTTCACAAAACTAATGTCATTTTTAAATAGCATTTCATAACTTAAAAGTTACAATTAAAGGTTGGTGATCACTCAGGGCCGTCCAGTCTTTATAAGTACCTACTTCTACATTTACGAGTTTCTTTATAAAATAAGCAGAAGCAAAACAATAATCCAGGTGATAAGGTTTATCCTGGTGGCGATACATAAATTGTGTAGGATGCATTTCTTTGCCCTGTACCTGTTGATGAAACCGATGATAGGTACTGAATATTTTTTTTGCCGCCAGTTTTTCAACTACCGTAGAATGATTGCCTTCTCTTTTTGGCCTGTCCCAGATGGTGTTGCTGTTAAAGTCACCGGCCAGGATGATCCGCTTACCTGCCAGTAAATGCTCATAATGATGTATGGCCTTCCATACCTGTGTAACATAAGGACCGTCTTTATCGCCGGGATTATTTGCCCATACTGCGAATAATATAAAATCAGCCTTTCCACCGGTTACGGCTATGGGTAAAATATTTTTAAATGCGGGATTATGACAATCGAGTAATTGAAGCCGGTAGTGGCCAAATGAAAAAACGCCCAGTCCTTTATGTTGGTTGCTGCCATGCCATACCGTATCGGCAGGCAATATTGTTCCGCTGGTAAATTGTAATTTTTCGGGCTGTTCGCATTCCGGAACCACAACGATATCCGGATGGTAATGCTGGATAAACGCAGCTTTTTTCCTGAAAGCCATGTTACAATTCCAGGCGATGATCCTCATTTATTAAATGGCATTATTATTTCGTTTTTCCAAATGCAGCAGCCTGGTTATCCATTTCCTCCTTTGTTAAATTATCCCCGGCATGTATGATTATCCTGTACCGGAAGGTAACGGATTGTTTTGGCGCCAAAGAGAAATTCAGTTCTTCTTTACCATTGCTGAATATTTTTCTTCCAAGGGGATTGGCGGCAAATAAACCATAACCTCTTGCATGCCAGTAAGTGGGATACCCAACATTGGATGGATGATCGATCATGGCTATCGTGATAGCCTGCCCGCTTTTTTTACCGGTGAGTATTGCCCAGTTGCCTTTACTGCTCCATACCGAATCTCCTTTTAAACCGGTACTGCCATAATACATACCGGTAACATCCGCACCTGATGGCGCTACCGTGGTGATATTGCCTTTATCATCCACAAAACTGCTTTTTTCTTTAGAGGGTAGTTCCAGTTCCCTTGCTACACGTATGGCGATCATCCCATCTTTTACATCTTTAAAGATCACAGTAGTATCCGTTGCCGTTAAAGTGGTGCTGCGGTCAATGATAAAATCATTTGCCTGTACAGTAAAGTTGAAAGTAGTGGTTTCATTCAATAACACTTTACTATCCGGCCTTACCCATGTTGCCGCAACAGTTAGTATTGCCGATTTACCCGCTGTTTTTTTGCTGATTATTTTCTGATGCAGTATTGTACCGTAATGATCTCTTTTTTCAACTGCAATGGCAGTAGAATTATTCCAGAAATCCAGTCCATTCACTGATTCATAATTCAGCCATATACCCGTATGATGGGGATGATCCGTTCTTTCGCCCGGAACAGTTTTAAAAGGATAACTGCGTGTAACCGTAATCCCGTTTACTGTATTCACAGGAAAGAGTATGGGTTTCCTGCTGGAATCATAATAGCAGTAGGCGGTAAGCAGTTGATTATTGAACAGGATGTCCACCTGTTGCTGGTCCTTTTTTTCAACTATCGCAAAGCCGCTTTGCTGGGCAGTGGCTGTCATATTGATCAATAACAAAATTAAACCGGCTACTAATTTATTCATGATGGGTGGATTAATATTTAAATACTTTACCATTCGCCATTACTTCCTGTGTTTTTTCGTTAAACGTTACTTTGGCGCCGGTGATGGCTGCAGCATTGGTCATAATAGTAGCAATCGAATGACTGTATCCAGCTTCTACCGGTGCATGCGGTTGCTGGCGGCTGCGGATGCATTCCATCCAGTTGCGTACATGGTTAGACGTTAATTTATCTCCTCCTGTATTTGCTGAAGCCACAACGGGTTCCACCATTGACAGGCTTTGCTCGGTTAACAAATTTTCCTTCATACCCATATCTTCCGCAAATCTTTTCGTTAATCCTCCTTTTGGAGAAACCGTATTGGTGATCAGGTTTAATTCGCCACCATTGGAATAATATATTTCCGAAGGTTTTTCATCGCCGTTATGCATACGCGACCCAAACGTAACCTGGAAACCTTTTGACAGGTCATCTGCCGGACCGTAATCAAACACCGCGGTAATGGTATCCCAGTTCTTCCTGCCATCCTTCCACATGTAAATGCCGCCGTTGGCCACTACGCTGCGTGGATGCTGAATACCGCTGAACCAATGTACGGTATCAATCTGGTGGCTCATCCATTGACCGGGCAAACCGGAAGAATAAGGCCAGAACAGGCGGTATTCCAGGTATTTTCTTGGATCAAAACTGTCTTTCGGGCGGTTCATTAAAAAACGGTTCCAGTCGGTGTCTTCTTCTTTTAACTGGCTAAGCAATGCGGGCCTGCGCCAGCGGCCGGGCTGATTCACATTCCAGCTTAACTCCACCATGGTAATATCACCGAATTTTCCTGAACGAATAAAGTCATTTGCTGCATGATAGTTAGCGCCGCTTCTTCTTTGGGAACCGATCTGCACAATCCTGTCGGTAGCTTTTATCGCTTTTAATGCAGCCCGGTTATCTTCCATGGTTTCTGCAAAAGGTTTTTCCACGTAGGCATCACAACCGGCCTTCACTGCTTCAATGGCATGTAAAGCATGTTGAAAATCTGCTGTGCTGATGAATACAGCATCTACTAATTTTTTATCATACATTTCCTCGTTATTGCGACAGGCAATGATATCATGTCCCATTTTTTCTTTCCATGCTGCCGCTCCTTCTTCCCTTCTTTTTTTCCAGATATCCGATACTGCTACCAGGTCAAAATTCAGTTCCTTGTAATGATTCATAAAGCAAGGCATATGTGAACTTTTATGCCGGTCGGAATACCCTACCACACCTACCCTTACACGATCATTGGCGCCGATGATGTTGGCGTAACTTTTGGCACTGAACCCTATTGCTGCGGCATACAAAGCTGCCGATGCTTTGGCAGACTGTTTAATAAAATGACGGCGCGACTGTGGCATATGTTTTTTATTTTATAGTACAACAATGTAATTTTACAACCTATTTTCAATTGACCATTGACCATTGACCATTGACCATTGACCATTGACCACTCACCACTTCAATTCCTTTATCTTAATACTCCTGTACGAAACGGTGTTTCCATGATCCTGTAACAGGATATGCCCCTGCGCTGCTTCTCCAAAATTTTTCCAGATCACGTATTTACTTATTGAAACCAGGTCCCTGTATTCTTTTGATCCCCGGATATACTCCAGTACTTTCACGCCATTGAGGTAATGTTCTACTTTATTATTGGGGTACACTACCACGCGGCCGAAATTCCACTGGCCGATGGGGCGTAAAAATCTTTTTTGTTTTTCGGCTTTTATCATATCATATACCGAAGCCAATGTGCGGTTACCATTGCGGCCCAGTTTGGCATCAGGATGTAAAGTATCATCCAGCACCTGGTACTCCAATCCAATAGCCGAACCTTTGCTGTCTTCGGCCAATGTTACAAAATATTTTACACCGCTGTTGGCCCCGGGGGTTAATTTAAATTCGAATGAAAGGTCGAATGCAGCAAACTGTTCGTTGGTTACAATGTCTCCGCCATTCGTTGCTTCCTGTCCGCCGCCTTCAATAACAGATAAATTGCCGTTGCTGATGGTCCAGCCCTTTTCAGGGAAATAATTTCCTTTGGCACTTTTCCAACCGGTATTGGTTTTACCATCAAATAATAAGCGCCAGCCGTCCTTCTTTTCATAAGCAGTTAAATTATTCGGAACAAAATTGGAAACATATACATTGGCAGGAAAAGGCGTAGGCACCAATCCGGTTGTTTTGATACGGATATTTTTATAGCAAACTTTTTTGCCTGCATGACTGGCATCTTTAATAGCATGCACCTGCAAACCAATAAAACCTTTTGCATCGATGGTATCAACAACATAAGCAGTAGCGATCCCGTTTACCCAGGTCTTCATTTCATTACCGATACATTCCACGGTATAATGATTGTATACGCCATTTTTATAGGCATTTTGTGCTGCTGCATTTAATTGCATCGGGTATAGCCATTCCCGTCGCCCTTCATCATAAATGCCGCCTGTCCATTTGCGGAATGTAGGATCAATTTCGCATTGGCGGCCATATACACGTCCCTGACCATCCAAAGCAGCGGCATCAAAATGACTACGGGTTTGCAGCCCTGCATTGCCTTCCTCATCTTCTACCCACACATCCGCTTCAAGAATAAAGTCGCCGTATTCTTTTTCTGTAACTAAAAAAGTATTTTTAGAATTTGCTACCGTGCTTCCCACTATAACGCCGTTCTCTACTTTATAATCGGCGGTTCCACCTAACCGTTTCCAACCTGCAAGATCCTTTCCATTAAATAAATTTTGCCAGCCTGTCCTGTTTTGTGCGGTAGCCGAAACAATAGTAAAAAAGCCAATGAGGGATAATAGATTTTTCAATTTCATGATAGCAAATCCGGGGATTGAAAGTATTTTAAAAATTTTGATGGGCTAATTTACTTTATTATTCAGTAGCTGCCGAAACTATTTTCTTAACATAAAATGGTAATAATAATAACAGCTCCTGTAATTGACCGGAGGATATTACCAGGTTTGCGTTGAGACGGCCCGTGAAATAGGGAGTACCATAAAGCAAACTTTGCAGTGGTTGGCTAATACCGGTAAAGCTCACCCGAACAGCAGCAGATGAATGATCGCTATGTGTCGATATTTTTATGTACTTTAAAAACTTCGGCGTAGTATGCCCTTATATTTAAAGCCGCAATTTTTTTATTTTATTTTAGTAACACAAAAGAACCTTTTTCATCGATTGTATTACCGGTAAACTTATCTTTTCCTTTAAATATCCACACATAAGTTCCCATAGGTTGTTTACTTCCTTTATACATACCATCCCAACCTATTGCAGCATCTTTGCTGGAAAAAATAATCTGTCCATACTTATTATAAATAGTGAAGTAATCAATTTCTGCCTGTCCTAAAATCAATGGCTTCAACAGATCATTTTTGCCGTCCCTATTCGGAGTGAATGCATTGGGCACAAAAATTCTTGTAGTTGTAAAAACTTTAATAGCCACGCTTGTACGTTCGCTTGTGCAGGTGCCAGTGGAGCAGGCTATAAAATAGGTAGTATTCTGCGACAATACCGGAGTGATAAATATACCGGAATTGTTTTGCGCTATTGGAATAGTTGCATTGGCTGCATCATAAAAATAATAAGTACCTCCTGCCTGTGGATTTTGAACGGTTAGTATTGTAGCGGTTCCACTGGCAATATCCTGGTTTTGATAAACCGGCTTAGGTAATGCAATATTGTTATTGCCAATAATAAAATAGTTACTGGTGTCTGTACACGAATTTGCATCAGTAATAACAACCCTATAATTACCGGCAATGGCATTTACAAATTGTTGCTGGTTGCTTACAACAAGTTGCGCTGTATTATACCAGGCATAAGTAAATGGAGATTGACCCGTGCCGGGTGCATTGGTAAGCCCGGTTATACTGCCATTGCCCAGGTTGCAGGTAGACGACTTTATTTGTGCGGTAGTCGCATCAGGTTTCACAGGTTTCAGGTAGGGTATCCTGGCCGTAACAATTCTTTCTTCGCAACCTGCTGCATTTTTAGCATAAAGGAAATAGGTGCCCGAATTGATACCGGTTAGCGTTAAACCTGTACTTACTACAGTGGCAGGCTGTAAACTATCCACCCAGTAAAAATTGTAGAGTTGCGGATCAGGAAAATTACTGACCGTATAAAATCCGTTTTTTTCATCACATTTACCAGGTTGCGAAGCAAATTGAAGAGTACCTGGATTAGGTATAAATGGTTTACCGGGTACCGTTATACTGTCAGTTTGTGCAGCACAACCAAAACTATTGGAAGTCTTGAGCACGTATTTTCCTGGAGGCACGGCGGTTAAATCAACACCCGTACCAACAATAGTCCCCGCGGCATTTATCCATTGAAAAATAGTAGCCCCGGAAGCTTGTATTTGAATAATACTACCATTGGCAAGTCCGCAATCGCTTCCTGTAACCAGCATAGGATTAGTGTTGATGGCAATGGCTCCTGTGTTGATAATGATAAAGTATTGCGTTATAATGGTATCACAAGGACTGGTGTCTTTAAATTTTAAACGGTATTTACCGGCTGGTAAATTGGCAACGTTTAAGGCATTACCAAAAACGCTATTGAATTCATTTACCCAAACAATATAAGGAACACCTGTTACATTATTGCTGGTAATACCCGTGATCGCTCCATTATTATTGCTACAGGTTGCAGCAGTTAGCATTACAGCGTTGGTGTTTAATGATGGCCCGGAACTATTGGCAACTATAAAAGGACCATAAAGTTTGTTACATCCGGTATCGGTGAGATTAACCAGTTTTAAAAAATAACTTCCCGGCGAAAGGTTATTGATAAACGAACCGTTGCCGATCGAATCCATCTGGTTATTATACCAGATATTTCTAAAAAAAGTGTAAGTTGTATGATTGATAATACCGTTATTTAAACCACAGCTGGCATTGGTTATCGCAGGTGCAGGATTCAGGGTAGCGGGTGGACTGATATCATATATAGAGAAAGCAAATCCCTGCACACATCCGTTGGCACCATCGCTCACCCGCAGGTAATAGGTACCAGCCGGTACATTTACCAGGTTTGTATCAGTACCTACTAATTGATTGGAATTATTATACCATGATATATGTGTTCCCTCATAAATTTTAATACCAGTGATAGAACCATTGCTGTTACCGCATGTGGCATTTTTTATAACACGGTAAGTAAGGAAATCCACCTTTACTTCTGTAAATGCTGAGGTGGAACTGTCTGCAATGGTAGCCGTAGCAATTAAATTAGGTGTACCGGCGGTATAAGAAAAACTCCAGTTACCTGAAGCATCGGCCCAGGTAACGCCAAAATATTTTTTAAGAAAGCAGGTACTGGTCTGGCATTCGGTGGTATACAACTGAATTTTAGCATAGTTATTAGCTACACCCCGGATAAGATTATTATCATACTCTGTAATTTTTATAAACGGATCAGGAGCGGCAACTGAATAATTCTGTATAACCTGGCTGATCTGATTTTGAAGTACATGCACACCATGTTTTGGTACCCGGACACTACCATGTATAATATTTTGCTCTGCAGCAGTATAACCACCAATCAACAGGTTTTTACAAGTTCCCCATGCGCCTATGTCATAGGGCGAATACTGGCAGGGCCTGCCAGCAGCATCCAAACCTAATTTATTGCCTTGTATGATGACACGGTGGTACAGTTGAAATAATCCCAGCCCCGTAAGACCCGACCCGCAAAAAATATTATCCAAAATCCATGTTTTGGTAATAAGTGAGTCATCGGCAGCATTGCCATACAAGATTACGCTACCACTGCTAAAATAATAATATGCACTACCATCCCAGTTTACGTTAACCCTGTTGTTTTGGATCTTTGCAAAAAATGCACTGGCGCTGTTGCCTATTTCTGTAAGATCAATATTGGCTTCTATATGCAGGTTACCTTCGGCTGCAGTAGGCCCACCAATAGTGATATTGGCAGCTCCCTTTAGATCTATCAAGCCGCCTCCAACTCTTTGGTTGTTACTATTCATACCAAAAACATTGTTTTGAATGCTGATATCTTTTGCAGAGTCAGGATTAAAATAATTCCAGTAATTATTGGTAATCCCTGCACGTACAGCAGAAAACAGGTTCCCCTTTCCCGCAGCGCCCACTGTAATTTGAGCAGCATTACGTAAGCCAATAGCATAGTTTAATCCACCGCCCGAATTGGGATTGTCGAAAAACTTAAAACATATACCATAAATACTTACAGCACTGGCATTATGAATGAAGAAATACGTAAAAGGTAAACTGGTAAAATGATCCAGCAAAAGCGTAATACGGGCATTACTGATACCCAGTTTGATCCCTGGTTGCGTAGTACCGTCAATTGTAATCTTCGATGTAAGTGTGGGTAATTCAGCTTGTAAATTAATAGTTCTCCCGGCTTCCGACTGGTCTGGAATATTGAATTGAATAAAATCCATTACAGCTGTACCGTTTGCATTGGCCATTGTAATGGCTTCCCGCAAAGACCCCACTCCCGCATTAGCGTTGGATGTAACTATAAATGTGTCTGCTTTTGCTGTACTTATTGCAAGTAAAAAAGATAAAGCAATAATTAGTTTCGATTTCATATGGTGCGGCTAAATTACAACTAAGTGATTTCATTTAATCGGGTTGCTGCTATTTTTCTGCCGAAAAAAAGATTTTAAGTAAATTAAAACACCGGTATGAACTACAGCATAATGCCCCACATTTTTATCTTTATTTTATTTTGAATTTGTTAGAACTCATTACTGCTTTTTTAGTGTAAGTGTTGTAGCTGTTTTTTGTGCTTTTAATGCCAGTTCAGTAGCTAAAAAACAATGCTTTTGCGACATCGCCGTTTCAGTTCTGTTCAACACATCATCTACCAGTAAAGGGCCAAATGGTAATACTTCATTATTGCAATCGATATGAACCATTTCTTTTTTATTGGCCATATACAAATGATTTCCGCCTTTCAACCCGGAAGCGATATCGGTATTTTTTCTTACTTCAATAAAGCCATCGGTTCCTAAAATAGTTAATCTGCCATCTCCCCAGGTATCCAACCCATCAGGTGTAAACCAATCTACCCTTATATAACCGGTTCCGCCGTTTCCACTTAACATCACATCCCCAAAATCTTCGAATAAAGGTTTATCAGGATGATGCACATTGCCCACCTGCGACATTAATACCTTGGCTTCGGTAGACCCGGTAAAATGCAAATACTGGTCAAACTGGTGAGAACCAATGTCTGTAAGAATGCCCCCATATCTTTTTTTATCCCAAAACCAATCCGGCCTTACTGCCAACCCGGTTTTGCCTACACCATTGTTGATGCGGTGCGGTGCTAAATTCACCGTTTGGATCACCTGCCCGATAGCACCTGCTGCCACCAGTTTACTCGCTTTTTCGGTGCCTTTATTTTCAAACCGCTCGCTATACATGATGGAGTAAATACGTTTTGTTTCCTGTTGTACTTTTTTAACTGCGGCTAATTGTTCCAATGTGATGATGCCAGGCTTATCCGTTAAATAATCTTTACCATGTTTCATTACACGAATACCCAATGGTGCTCTCTCATCAGGGATGCCCGAGCTTAATATTAACTGAATGGAAGGATCTTCCAGTATCTCGGCTTCGCTTTTGGCCAGTTTTGCTTCGGGATACGCTTTTAAAAAGGCGGCAGTGAGCTCGGGCTCTTTTGCATATAGCCCCACCAGTTCTCCCCCGCCTCTTTTGATGGCATCTGTCATACCATAGATATGTGGATGATTAATATTAATGACGGCGAATTTTATCCTGTTGGCGATGATGGGTACTGCATTGGTTGGAGCAATGGTTGCTGACCTCGCCTTATTTTTAAATCCTGATAATAAATACATTCCAGACAATACAGAAGCATTTTTTAAAAATTTACGGCGATCCGAATTTGATGGGTTCATGAATGATTTACTTTAATGGTGGAATAATTTATTCAAGCAAGCGTTGGTTACAACAGCAGCATGCTAATATAATAATTTATTGCCTTTGTTGTTTTAATTATAGGATACATTAATTGTAACTTGAAATTTTTAAAATTGAAATTTTCAGTTACTTTTGCCCTCCGGTAAAAAATTTCGGGATGTAGCGCAGCCCGGTAGCGCACACGTCTGGGGGGCGTGGGGTCGCAAGTTCGAATCTTGTCATCCCGACAAACTAAATCTCTACATTTGTAGGGATTTTTTTATGCCCATTTTGTTTGCATATTACAAAGCCAGAAAGACAAAAAATATTAAATCGGTGAAACTGCTGATGTAGCTGCAAGACTCCTGCTTAATTCAGATAACCCACGGAACGAGGCACGAAAATGCTATATTTGTAATGGAGCCCGATTACAAAATTTATGCACGAACAGCTTATTAAATACATCAACAGTTTTGTAATTACACCACTTACAAGTAATGAAGTGGAATTAATAAAAAATGTTTTTGTATATAAAAAAATCAGAAAGAGACAATACTTTTTGCAGGAAGGTGAAGTGTGCAAATATGCAGCGTTCATTGTTAAAGGTGCAATGCGTCAATATAGTGTGGATGATAAAGGAATAGAACACATTGTCCGGCTGTCAATTGAGAATTGGTGGGCAGTAGACAGGGAAAGCCATGTCATGCTCACACCTTCACCCTACAATATTGATGCCTGGGAAGACAGCGATGTTTTACTTACTACACGGGCTGATATGTTAACCCTTTCAAACAACATGTCCGCCATACGGGAAATGACAAATAAGTTAGATGAGCGACATGCCTTCGCTGCTCAAAAAAGGTTGAATGCTGCAATAAGCATGACGGCTGAACAACGCTATTCCAATTTATTAGAAACCTACCCCGAATTCCTGCAACGCTTTCCGCAGCACATTATCGCTTCCTATTTAGGTATAACCAAAGAAACTTTAAGCCGGACCAGAAAACAAGCCGCCAAATAAAGTATTAATACCATTAATTATTAAAACCGTTGACAAATGTCAACGGTTTTTTTTATCATATCTCATCGATTTATGGCTTGCTCCTGTTGCAATTTTACATTATAAAAATCAACAAAAAATAACCATCCAAAAATTAGAAAATGAAGACAACAAAAATTATTTATTGGGCTACAACCGGAATTATTACAGCTATGATGCTTTTCAGCGCATTCGGTTATTTTACAAATGCCGATATGAAAGCTGCATTTGTACATTTAGGTTTTCCGGCTTATTTCAGGATTGAGCTGGGTGTTCTGAAAATATTAGGTGCTTTGGCATTAATCCTTCCAATGGTTTCAGATAAAATAAAATCATTCGCTTATTTCGGTTTCGCACTGGCATTTGTTTCAGCATTTATAGCACACCTTTCAAGTGGGGATCCGGTTTCCGGAGCTATTATACCCATCATCTTTTTAGTGATTTTGGGACTGTCCTATTATTTTAGAATTAAACTGGAGAATAAATAAAAGAAATAATGAAAAAGAAAACGAGTTTCTCTACAAAAGGACGAAAGGCAGATGTAGGGCCAATTACAATCAACCGGATGTTGCCAAACAGGTATGCCAATAAAGTTGGTCCATTTGTTTTTCTCGACCATGCTGCACCCGTAATTAAAGAATCCATCCATAAAAATGGTATGGGCGCACATCCACATCGGGGCATTGCAACATTGACTTATGTAATGCAAGGCGAAGAAGAACATTTTGATAGTGTCGGCAACCACGGCATAATACGTTCCGGCGGTGTTCAGTGGATGAAAGCGGGAAATGGTATCGTTCATGACGGAAATATGAATTATGATCCGGAGATGGATAGTAAAATTATTCACGCTTTCCAGTTTTGGATAAATCTGCCATCAAAAAACAAGGCAGAAAAGCCAGCGTATTTAGCTATTCAATCCAACGACGTACCGCAAAAAACATTACCTGGAAATAGCGGTAAGCTAAGAGTAATTGTAGGAAATTATGAAGAATTAAATTCAGTAATCCCGAATTATTCTGAACAGTTTTTGTACCACATTCAATTGGAAGCAGGCAAACAGTTTTCTATTAACCTGGCTAAAGAAATTGAAGTTGCTGCCTTTTTACCTACACAAAACGCAACAATTAACGATACTGAATTTGATGCAGGCGAGTTAGTAGAATTCGACAGGAACGAAGGTGAAATTGAAATAAAAAACACCTCTGGTGAATCCATAGATATCCTGTTGTTTGGCGGAGAAGAATATAAAGAACCTGTAGTGGCAGAAGGCCCTTTTGTAATGAACACCCAGGCAGAAATTGTGGAAGCATATAATGACTTTCACGCCGGCAAATATGGTGATATCAAATAGGATCAAATAAAAACGAATGAAAAATTTTGTAGCCAGTGTGTTAAAATTATTAAGAACAGAAGAGGCTACTGATACGAGCTTATACGCTTCGCCGCAATGGCAAAATATTTAAGTAATTAAAAAGAATGTACAATGAAAAAACTAATCATCTTAATGACGGCAATTATGTTTATTGTCGTTGGTAAAGCCCAGTCTAATGCCCCTTTTGTAGGTGCCGACCTGATTGTGTTTAACGCAAAAATCACCACCCAGAGCCTTACACAACCGGAAGCATCTGCGGTGGCTGTAAAAAGAGGAAGGATTTATTCAATAGGCAGTGATGCTGAAATCCTTGGTTTGAAAGACAATAATACGCGGTTAATTGATGCACGCGGAAGGCGTTTGATTCCCGGATTAAATGACGCACATACCCATATACTGAGTGAGAGAAGTTTCAATTATACAGTCAGGTGGGAAGGAGTGCCCACTCTGCAGCGGGCGTTAGAAATGCTTAGCGAGCAAGCGAAACGAACCCCTGAAGGCCAATGGGTAAAGGTAATTGGTGGTTGGTCACCTTACCAGTTTAAAGAAAACCGATTACCGACCATGGAGGAGCTTAAGAAAGCTGTTCCCAATAGACCGCTGATCGTGCAGTACGCTTATAACCAGGCTTTTTTAAATGACTTAGCAATGAAGGCATTTGGTGTGGGAACCAAAAAGTTTCCCGTTATGCCGGAAACTGAATTTGAAAAAAACAAAGACGGACATTACACCGGTATCGTTCACAGCTATACGTTCACCTTTCTTGCATTGGAATTTATGGTTCCCCAGGTTCCCTTTGATGAGCAGGTGAGTTCCCTGATAAATGTATTTCACGAACTGAATAGATTTGGTATTACGACAGCCCTTGACGCAGCAGCTGCCAGTACCTGGGCAGAAGGTCATGCCCCTATAGATTTCCTGGCAAAGAAAAACCAGCTGAACATACGATTCCCTTTTATTGATCTGAATTGGGGAGGTCCCACTATAGTAGATGCAGAGATCAATGCTATAACAAAAACATCCCCCATAAGCCCGGGAGAAAATGTTGATCCGTTTAGGGCTCATGGTCATGAATACGAAGGTGCGGGTGAAATGTTTAGGACGGAATTACACGATCATGAAAATTTTGACAAGCCAGCTGTCATTATCAATCCGGATTCAATGCGTCTATACATTGAAAAAGACATTACTAAATTGGTAAAGAGAAGAATCCCTTTCCGTATGCATATTAGTTATAACGAAAACATTACTCCTTTCCTGGATGCTTTGGAAAAAATAAATCAGCAAACACCTTTAGATGGTTTGCGATGGAGTATAGAACATGCTGAAACGATAACCCCGGAAAATATTGCCAGGGTGAAAAAACTCGGTGGAGGTATTGCCCTGGACGGTAAAATGGCTTTGCATGGGGATGCGTTTGTAAAAACGTATGGGCGAGAAAAAGCATTGCAAACACCACGCTTGCGACAGTTAGTAGAGAGCGGTATTCCTTTGGCTATGACTACGGACGCATTCAGAGCTTCTTCTTACAACCCCTGGATAGCTATTAACTGGATGATTACCGGCAAGTCTGTATCAGGGTCTGAAATACTGGCAAAAGACAATCGCCTGACCAGGAACGAAGCGCTTAAATTATTTACATCCGGTCCTGCATGGTTCGAGCAGCAGGAAAATGAGAACGGGAAGATCATTCCGGGGTACCTGGCAGATTTTACTTTACTGGATAAAGACTTTTTTACTATACCAGAGGACGAAATAAAATCTGTTACCTCTGTATTAACGATCGTTGATGGCAGAGTAGTTTTTGGCGCCCAAGAATATAGTAACCTGGCTCCGAAATTACCTGAGACAATTCCTGCCTGGTCACCTGTAAAATATTTTGGTGGATATTATAATTCGAAGTGACAACTAAGATTGCAGATAGTGAAATGCTGCGGTCATGAATCATTCTTTGGAGATATTAAAGCATCATCAAATTAAAAATAAACCATGAAAAAGTTATTATCATTTTTAGCAGTTGCTTTATTGTGCACGCAGGCGTTTGCACAAACAGCCTGGAAAGTAGATCCGTTTCATGCGAAATTGACCTTTAGCGTTACGCACCTCGGCATCTCTGATGTAGCAGGTTTATTTAAGACTTTTGATGTAACCGTTACAACCAGTAAGACTGATTTTAGCGATGCGGTTTTTGAACTATCTGCAGACGTTGCCTCGATTAATACGGGAGTAGAAATGAGAGACAATGATTTAAGAAGTGCTCACTTTTTTGAAGTGGAAAAATATCCGGCAATGACTTTTAAAAGTACATCAATAAAAAAGATTAGTAAAGACAAATACAAGCTTACCGGCAACCTCACCCTTCACGGGATTACAAAGCCTGTAACAATGGATTTATGGTATAGGGGCTCCGCTGAAAACCCAATGAACAAAGTAACATCCGCAGGCTTTCAATTAACCGGAAGTTTAAAACGTTCAGACTTTGGCATTGGTCCAAATTACCCTGAGCCATTAATAGGCGATAATGTGAGCATAAAAGCAGATGGAGAATTTGTAAAAAAATAAAATCCTAAACAGGCGAAAATTACATAACTAAACCAAAAAATGAAAATCCTATTTATTATTTTCTTTTTGTTTGCTGCATCCTCCCTGGTTGCTCAACAGGATACCGGAGCACACCGCAACGTTATTGTTCCTGTGCCCGTTGAAGGGTTGGGAGGTAACAACCGTTTTGTTCTTTCAACATTGATTAAAAAATCTTTTACCCCGACCAGCAAGTTTGGTTTACTTTCAGTAACAAATGCTGCAAGTTCTTATAAAAATGAGTTACAGGAATTTAACTTTATAAATGTTACCCAGGTGTCCTACAATTTGTACAAAGGATTTGGTGTTACTGCTGGAATCAGCCTGAATAATGTATCTGGCTTTAGCCCTACTGCGGGCATTCAATATGCTTATACAACCCGTACCGTGCTATTGGTGATCGCACCTGACATTAGTCTTTCGAATAGCCATAACGTTGAGGGAGTTTTTGTATCCGAGTACAGGCCCGTACTGAAAATGAATTTAAGCTTGTACACCCGCTTACAAGGTTTCTACAATTATGATATGAAAGACAAATCCCACCAGCGAAGTTATATTAATACCAGACTAGGCTTATCTTTCGGATTGTTTACTTTCGGTGCAGGCGCAAATTTTGACTGGTATGGCCCGTTAAAAATATATAAGGGAAATTATGGCCCCTTTTTAAGGTACTCATTTTTATAGAAGAAGCTATCACTCAAAAGTGAAAATAAAAAGAGAGCTATTTTGGACGCTTTGGAAAATGTAAAATAGAAAGATTCCCTACGATGGGCTGCTGCTTAATTTTAGCACTACGTAAAACAGTACCGCACACTCCCACCCAATACGAAAAGACTATTTTCCAATAATCTCTCTTCGGTGTAAAAATGCCTGCCAATCGCTTTAGGTCTATGATAAATAAGTTCGGGAATTGTATAGGGAGGGCGACAAATTCTTTACACAGTCAAAAGCCCGCTCTCAGAGCGGGTTTTTTAGTTTGGATATTTGTAGCATTTTTGCTTACCACTCATAAGATGGCGCCGCAGAATTGATCAGGAAGTTCGAATATTGCCAGGGCATCCTGTATAGCAATTAGTTTCAGATTCAACATTTGTAACCGGAGTTTAAGCGATGGCTTCAAAAAAGTGGGGATTATTACTTAAATTCAAAAAAATTACAGGCCTGTAGTCCATTTAGTTGTAGTTGTATTTGGATAAGAAGGCTTGTTTCCAATGAAGTTATTTATTTTGAGCAGATGCGAATATTTACTTTATTTGAGAATTGAAGATATTTGATTGAGCGTAAATATTACATGAGTGTATTTGAAATAAATTTAAGCTATCATTCTACAGATTATCTTATTGCGTGATTATTGTATTCGGTGAAACAATTTGATCATACAAATGTCTTTTGGAAGCAATGAAGTATCTATTATACCATAATAAAGGAATCATTTGTGTTACTGCCATCATTATTATTTTGCTGCTGTCTCCGTTAATTTCTTTTTCTCAAAAGATGTGGAGTGAGCAATCGGAATGGTTATCACAACTCCGGAAAAGCAAGGCAGATACAGGTCGTGTTCATTTATTGCTGAAACTGGGCAGGTATTTTATGCTCAGGGAGTATTATGTATATAAAACGGGTAATCCAAGAACACAGCTTGATAGCGCTTCGTGGTTTGCAGAGCAAGCCCTTTATCTTAGCCAGGCATTAAAATATAATAATGGGAAAAATGAGGCCTTATTATTAAAGGGGGATGCTTTTATCAGGAAGAATGAAATAGGATCCGCTCTTAATATGTTAGGTACTCTGCAGGATTCAACCCGCTTTCGTTTATTGATCGTATTGGCCCGGCATTACCTGTTTCATTCCCCATGGATAAAAAAGAATTTTGACAGTTCCCTGTATTTTTTGAGCCAGGCAAATAAAATAGCATCGAATCAATTGAATGCAAAATGGCAACCGGAACGAATACACATTAAAGCAATGCACTCTTTCATTACTGAAGGTTTCCGGCAAAGTACAAAGCTATACCTGGAATTAATCGATAAAATAAGTATTCCTGGTAATGAAGAAAGAGAAGCTCTTTTATGGTATGAACTTGCGATGCTGATTCCCTTGCGTAATAAAACCGGCACAACAAGGTTGTATTGTCATGAAAAAATGCGTGCGCTTTACAATAGAAATGGCAACCAGGAAAGGGAAGCATGGGTTTTAAAAACGATTGCAGATATACACCTGGTGAATGGCGAGTTGGATCTTGCTGAGAGCGGTTTTTTAGATGCGCTTGATCGTTACAAAGCTATCGGCTATCAGGACATACATTATATTTATGATTTGCTGGCAGTTACCAGCCGCAACAAAGCGGATTTCACCAAGTCTAATTTTTATGGTTTGAAGGCAATTGAAAACATGCAGGCTACAAATGATTCCCTCACTGCACTTACTTTTTACGGACGCCTTGCCAATATGTACAGGCAATCAGGCCAGCCAGCAAAAAGTGGGGAATGGTATTCTAAAGCACTCAACAACCGGCTATTTAAAGAAGGTAACAACGTTTATAAATTCAGGGATGCTGGTTTTTTTGCAAGGGAGCTTATAAAAATAAAAAGGGAGAAGGAAGCACTCGTTTATATTCTTGATATCAATGCTACCAATAAACCCATCGGCGTTCATGCACGGGCTTGCCTGTTGAGTTCATTGGCATATTGTTATAAGGCGGTGAACCAGGACCGGATGGCAGAAAAATATTACCAGGAATTAATACAGCTGGCCGGGCAACTGCAAAAAGACAATGAAATAACCTCGAATGTATATTACGAGATCGGGCTTTATTTTTTTGATAACCGGCAGTACGAAAAAGCGTTGGCCTGGTTGCAAAAGGCACTATATACTTCTGAAGCTGCTAATTCACTTTCTCTATCTAAAGATATTCAGATGATGCTTTACAGGGCCGATTCCGGTATGGGAAATTATTCTTCCTCCATCCAGCATTTACTAAGGCACAATCTATTAAACGATTCTTTATTCAATGAAACAAAAAACTGGCAAATGCAGGAATTACGAATGCAATTTGAAACTGCTAAAAAAGACAATGATATTAATTTGCTTAACAACCAAAACCAATTGCAGCGTATCAAGATTGAAGACGCTAACAGGACAAAAAATATTACCCTGGTCTTTGTTGCGTTATTGCTGATCATTGTAGGATTGATATTCAACCGCTACCTTATAAAACAAAGAAGTAACCGAAAAATGGAGGTTCATCAGAAAGAATTGGATCAAAAAAATAGTTTTTTAGAAACACTGAATACAGAACAGGATAAATTGCTGAAAGAAAAAGAATGGCTGATCAGGGAAGTACATCACAGGGTTAAGAATAACCTTCAGATGGTAACCAGCCTGCTTAATACACAATCCGCCTACCTTGAAGATGATGCTGCTGTTCTGGCTGTAAAGGATAGTCTTCGGCGCATGCAGGCAATGTCACTGATTCATCAAAAGCTTTACCAAAATGAAAATATTTCTACCATTGCCATGCCCGGGTATATAAATGAACTGGTACGTTACCTGTATGAAAGTTTTGATACCGCCAACCGGATAGTGTTTGAACAGGCTATAGAATCAATAGATCTTGATATATCCCAGGCTGTTCCGCTAGGGCTGATCATTAATGAAAGTATTGTTAATGCTATTAAATATGCATTTCCGGATGAACAAAAAGGAATCGTGAAAATAATTGTACAACATGAAGGATCAGATCATTTGTTACTCAACATATCGGACAATGGTATTGGTTTACCACAAGACGTTACCACAAGGGAAAACAATTCGTTGGGATTTGATTTAATGCAGGGGCTGACAAAGCAATTAAATGGCAGCTTTCATATTGAAAACAACAATGGGGTTCAGATTATAGTCAGGTTTATGATTTTGAATAGATAATTTTCAGCTTAAGCTTTGCTTAAAATTTATCATAACTAATTTGTATGAATACTAAAGTGCTTATTGTAGAGGATGAATATATTGTAGCCAATGATCTGCGGCTAATATTAAAGCAGGCTGGTTATAAAGTGAATGGCATTGCTGCTTCTGCCGAAGAAGCCGGTGAGTACCTGCAAAAAGACAAACCGGATATTGTAATTCTGGATATCCGCTTAAAGGGAAGGCAATCGGGTATTGAACTTGCCAGGAAATTAAGAGCAGCGCATATTGCCTTTATTTATTTATCTGCTAATTCAAACCAAAAAATACTGGAAGAAGCAAAAGCAACCGAGCCCTATGGATTTCTTGTAAAGCCATTCAGGGAAAAGGATTTGCTGGTTATGCTGGATATTGCAACTTATCGTCACAGGCACGGCCTTGAATCAAAATTGAGGCAGGAAGAGTTTTTGCAAAAACAACTGAGTGAGATAAGCAATGAGGCTTTAGATACTAAACAAAAGTTATTGAAGATTGCCAAAGCAATACAATCTTATATACCATTCGATTTTATTTCATTCGGGCCAAGGCCGCTGAGTGCTGACCAATTCAATGATGCAGGATATTTACGCATTGGGTTTGATGAGTACCAGTTTATTGGCGAAAAAGAATTGATGACAATTACAAGGGTAAAAAAAAATGATCTGTCTCTGGTATTTGAAAACAATCATACGGATACGGGTGCAATCATTTATAGCTATGGAATAACAAAACAAAGGCCTGGTGTACCTTCGTTGCAAAAAACATTGTTTGATTCTTTTGAGTTACAGTCATACCTTTTACTTCCTGTTAAGCTTACCAATGGATCAGTAGCTAAGTATTTTTTTTACAGTCGTGAGCGTGATGTTTATACGCAACATCATATTTTTTTATTGAATCGCTTAAAAATATCTTTAACTGATGTTGCAGAAAAAATGATTCTCTATGCAACATCAACGATGAATGAATCCGGTTTTGTGAATAAGAAAGGTAGTGAAGTGGTTACTCATCCCAGGTTAAAAAATGTTATTGGAAATCATCCGCTTTTATTGGCCGCATTAGATCTTATGACGCAGGTTGCGCCTTACAACACTTCGGTTTTAATACAGGGGGAAAGCGGAACCGGAAAAGAAAATATTGCCCAGAATATTCACTCACTTTCACCAAGAAAAAGCGGGCCATTCATAAAGATAAATTGTGCTGCTATTCCAGCCACGCTGATAGAATCTGAATTATTCGGGCATGAAAAAGGCGCATTTACCGGAGCCATTGAAAAAAGAAAAGGGAAATTTGAACAGGCTGATGGAGGGACTATTTTTTTGGATGAGATTGGAGAGTTGCCGCTTGAAGCACAGGTTAAATTATTACGTGTTTTGCAGGAAAAGGAATTTGAACCTGTAGGTGGCGGTTCAGCTTTGAAGGTGAATGTACGTATAGTAGCCGCCACAAACCGAAACCTGGAGAAAGAAGTGGCCGATGGCAATTTCCGGCTTGATCTTTATTACCGCCTGAATGTTTTTCCAATTGTATTACCGCCTTTGCGGGAACGGAAAACCGATATAGAAGCGCTGGCATTATTCTTTGCAAACAGGTTTTGCAAAGAATTCAATAAACCATTAAATGGTATTGAGACATCAATGATGGAAGAAATGTTTGCTTATAACTGGCCGGGTAATATTCGTGAACTGGAAAATGTTTTGGAGCAGGCTGTTATTCTGAATGATGGAAGATCTAAATTACAATTAAGGCGGAGCCTTTTGACAACTACAGAATTATCGGGTAAAGTAAGCATTGAAACCCTGGACGATGTAAAGCATATTCAACGTGAAACAGAAAGAGAATATATTGTTTCAGTTCTTAAAAAAACGAAAGGCCAGATACGTGGCGTGCATGGTGCAGCAGCATTATTGAATATCAAACCAACGACCTTAGAATCAAAAATGGCAAAGCTCAGTATTAACAGAGCAGATTTTATGCATGCTGGCTGATTTATCCGAAAATTTCGGTATTCGTAATATTAAACTCCGAAAATTTCGGAGTTTTCTGTACCCCTCAATTTACTTTTCCTCTGGGGTAGTATCTTCAAACAGCTTGTTTTTCAATTTATTGAGAAATTTAGTTTTAGATTTTTGATTGTAAAAATTTAATGGCATGTAAATAGTTTGCTTTCGATCAAAACTATTTATTATGACTTATCAAACTAATTGGGAACCACCCACGCAAATAAACCTGAAAAAAGGTTTTAGAATTCACCTCCTCGTTTTTCTTATCGCTGTTCCGGCTATGTGGATGGTATGGTATTTAACAGACAGAACTTACATGTGGCCGCTGTGGTTTACGCCGACATGGGCAATAGGTGTATTGTTTCACTACCTGGGGGCATTTGTTTTCAAAAGATCAAAGCATACTTAGTTAATCACAAACATACTGCTTAATGAGAGGTATGATGTATGGGGCGGTTAGTCAGGAGGCTGAATTTAATAAAGTTGTTAATGCGGCTATTTTGGAAGAGATAATGGAATGAAAAAATTTGCCAATGGAGTAGTATTTTTATCAGGTAATGGAATCAGGAACAGCAATATTTTTGAAATCGGTTAGGGCAATTTGCCCTGATATCACTGATGTTGAACTTTCTGGGTTTGCTTTAAAACTCACTCTTGAAGAATTTAAGAAGAAAGATATTTTTCTGCAGGCAGGTAAGATCCAAAAAGCAATAGGATTTATAGCAGGGGGATTGGTTCGTTCTTTTTTTATTGACCAGGATGGTAATGAAATAACTGTTGGCTTTTATTCAGAAGGCGATTATGTAACTCATTATCCCGCATTCATTACTCAGCAACCCAGCCGGTATTCTATCCAATGCCTGGAGCCTGTCACAATGATTTGTCTTTCCTTTGAAGACATGCAATGGATATATCAACACTTGCCAGGCTTTGAAAAATATGGGCGGTTGATTGCAGAAGAAATTTTAAAGAAACAACAGGCCCGGATAGAGAGTTTTATATTTCAAACAGCAGAAGAACGTTACCTTGATTTTATAGCACATCAACCCACTTTATTTAACAGGGTATCGCTGTCTCAGCTTTGCAGCTACCTCGGCATCGAACGGCAAACACTTACCCGCATTCGCCAGAAATTAGCCCATAAATAGTTTTTGACACATTTGTGCCAGGTCCGCCTCTCATTTACTTCGCAGCTTTGTGTTATCAAATTAAAACGATAAACAATGGCAAAGAAAATATTACTGATACTCGGGCATCCTTCCAAAAACTCCTTCAATAAAGCATTGCTGGATGCCTATCAAAAAGGAGCAGAAAACACCGGGGCCAATTGTAAAACCATTTACATCTCCGACCTGGCTTTCGATGTCAGTCTTGCGGATGGCTATAAAACCGGCAAAGCTGATCAATTGGAAGAAGACCTGCTTGCAGCACAAAAATTATTTCAATGGGCCGATCATGTTGTAATGGCTTTTCCTAACTGGTGGGGAGCTATGCCTGCTGTCGCCAAAGGTTTTATCGACAGGCTTTTTCTTCCCGGTTTTGCTTTTAAGAATCATTCCGGCAAAGCATTTCCCGAAAAATTGTTGAAAGGAAAAAGTATAAGAGTATTGGTAACCATGGATACGCCTAAATTCTGGTTTTACCTCGTACACCGGGCTTCACTTTATCTCATACTCAAAAAAGTTGTATTTGGTTATGTTGGCTTTAAGCCGGTCAATTTTTCCACATTCGGATTTATGAGAAAATCAACCGATGGGCAGCGGATTAACTGGCTGCAAAAAGTTGAACAGTTAGGTAAGCAGTTTAAATAAAAATACTATCACATTAACAAACCAACAAACAATAAAAAATTACAATCATGAACCAGGAACAAAAAACATTCAGACGCATCGTGACAGGACATGATGCAGATGGCAAGGCAATCATTATTGCTGATGCACCGCCTGTGCTTACGCAATTGGTGGGCGGACCCGGCGGACCAACCTTTTTTGAAGTATGGCATACATTAGAAACACCTGCTTTAATTCATCCCCGGCCCGATGAACAGGATGAGACAAGCTTAGTGTTGCCTCCTCCTAAAAATGGCACCCGTATCCGTGTGATTGAATTTCCGCCGGAGGGAGAGGAAATACGAAAACTAAGTTCGGCAGATGCGGCGGATAAATTCAAATCAATGGGTGATGAGAAAGCTTCAACTTTCAATGAAGGTGCACCCCATCCCTTAATGCACAAAACAAAAACTGTTGATTACGGAATTGTGCTGGAAGGTGAAATAACAATGGTACTTGATCGTGCAGCAACCACTATCAAAACAGGGGATGTCATTATTCAAAATGGTACCAATCATGCATGGGCCAACCGCTCTGGCAAGATCTGCCGTATGGCTTTTGTGCTTATCGACGGTGAGTTTACCAATATTAATTAATCTACAAAATTTATAACTATGCGTATTGAACCATTAGCGCCAGACACATTGAATAAGGAAGCCCGCTATGTACATGATGAAATAGCCAATCTTATTGGCAGAAGTCAAAGCCAGGTAAATATGATGGATGCCCGGGGAGCATTGCTGGGTCCCTTTCCACCAATGTTAAAGTTTCCGCAGTTTGGTATTCCGGCCCTGAGCTTTATTCGCACACTTGATATGTATGCAACACTTCACAAAAAAGTACGTGAAGTAGCGATACTAACTGTTGGGGGTATCCTTAATGCCCGGTTCGAATTATATGCACATGAGATCATGGCCGAAGCTTTTGGTATTGATCCTGCTATTATCGCTTCACTTGCAGCTGGTGGTCACCCAAATGGATTAAATGAGCAGGAAACTATGGCGCATACTATTGCTTATGCTTTGGTTACCGGTCATACTGTTTCGGATTTAACTTACAAACAAGCGGTAAAACTATTTGGACAGGATGCTTTGGCAGAACTCTTTTTTCTCATCGGCAGCTATAGCCTTATTGCTATGATCCTGAATGGATTTGATGTGCCTGTACCTGGTAATAATTGAGTTTTTACTAACAAATAATTAATAACAATACAAATTAAAAAAAAATGAAAAAGACAGTGTCAACGCTGCTATCAGCAGCCATTGCCATCAACTCATTAGCTTCAGATAGCATAACTGACGCAAATAAATCTCAAACCTTTGTTTTAGTACACGGAGCATGGCAGGCACCATATGTTTGGGATGCAGTAAAGGCCGAACTTACCAAAAAAGGTAACAAAGTAATTGTAGTGGAATTACCGGGCCACGGAAACGACAAAACTCCAACGTACACACTAAGCATGGATGTTTACCGTGATAAAGTAATTGAAGCAATTTCTACAGAGAATGAAAAAGTTATACTTGTTGGACACAGCATGGGCGGCATGGTTGTAACTTCTGTGGCAGAGAAGATCCCTTCAAAAATAAGCAAACTGGTTTACATTGGTGCCTTTGTGCCAGTATCCGGGCAGGCTCTGACTGATATAGCTGATCCTGAATCTAAACTTGGACCTGCACTTATACCGTCTGCAGATAAGTTAACTCTTGATGTTAAGGCTGATGATCTTACCTACCTGTTCATCAATGATGGTGGCAAAGCTGCCAAGCAACAGGTAACAGATAACTATCGTGCTGAGCCGGCTATACCATTTACCGGTAAGGTTACCATAACCAATGAAAATTTTGGTTCGGTAAGTAAGGTATATATCAAAACCCTGCAGGATATTGTAATTACTCCGGACCTGCAGGATAAAATGATAGCAGCCGCAGGAATCAAAACAGTACTTACTGTTAACACCAGTCATTCTCCTTTCCTGGCGCAACCGCAGGAAGTATCAAAACTGCTGCTCAGCATAGCAAAATAATACAGGCCAAGAATTATAAAGTTGGCTGTGCTGTTCTTCAGGCCGGTAGTAATTTCAATCACAGTTTTTTTGTGATTCACTTCCTTTCTTAGGAACACTGCCCGGACTGATTTGGGGTATCAATTTTAATCACAAAAAGTAAAACAGAAAAGATGAAAGCAAAAGCATTGATACAAAATACAAACAGTGTATTTGCATTGATAATAACCTGTCTTTTGATAAGTACAACATTCGTAAAGGCGCAAAACGTAATTAAGATGAAAAAGAAAATTCTATTCGTAGTAACCAGCCATAATGAAAAAGGAAATACTGGTAAAAAAACAGGATTCTATTTATCGGAAGTGGCACATCCCTGGGAGACACTGGTTAATGCTGGTTATGAAATTGACTTTGTAAGCCCGGCTGGTGGTAAAGCTCCGGTGGATGGTTTTAATTTGGAAGACGCTGTAAATAAAAAATTTTGGAACGATGTTGTTTACAGGCGAAAAATAGAAAAAACAATGAAGCCTTCGGAAATCAATCCGGGGCAATATGTTGCCATTCATTATGCCGGTGGTCATGGTGCTATGTGGGATTTTGCCGACAATGTTGAGTTGGCGTCTATTGCTGCAAAGATCTATGAGAACGGGGGTATTGTAAGTGCAGTCTGTCATGGACCGGCAGGTCTTGTTAACATCAAACTTTCTAATGGTAAATACCTGGTTGAAGGCAAAAAAATAAACGCCTTTACCAATGAGGAGGAAACGGCTGTTAAACTTGATAAGGTTGTTCCCTTTCTTTTGGAATCAAAATTAATGGAGAGAGGTGCCGGATTTGAAAAATCAGGTTTGTGGCAACCACATGTTGTAACAGACCGAAGAGTGGTTACCGGTCAAAATCCGCAATCGGCAAAAGCAGTTGGAGAAGCTGTTCTTAAAGAATTAAAAGATCAACAGGTTGCGGCAAGGCTAACACGCTTTGAAGTAAAGCCTGGTTACCAGGAACAGTTCACGAATGTTTTGTCTGCATACATATCGCACGCTCTTTCGATGGAGAGTAATATTATGGCAGAAGCCTATCATGAAGAGGGGAATTCTTCAATACTATGGATAATAGAACGGTGGGTTAGTAAAGATGAATGGAAGAAATTCAACAATAATACCCAGTCGAAAGCGCTGCTGCGCCTGGCAGAGGCAGCTTTGTCAAAGCCGTCGAAAGGTATTAATGTAAAAGACCTGGAACCAATTTCAAAGCAACAATGGCGTAGCGGGGCAAATAAAGCAGACACTCAACTTACCATCATGTTGTTTGTAGATGCAAAAGCAGGGACACAGAATATTTTTAAGGATGTGTATCATATAGCTATGCCTCAATTCAGAAGTGAGCCTGGCGTAATTACCTATCAGTTGTCTGAACTTGAAGAAGATGATACACAGTTTGTGACCTACGAAAAATTCAGAAGTAATGAGGCCTTTCAGTATCACCTTAATTTCCCTCCCATCAAACCGGTGATTGATTATTTAAATACAAGTATAAAAAAACAACCGTTTCAAACGGGCCTTCACAGGCTTATAGCGTTGCTCCCATAACCAGGTAATAACATGTATCAAAACATAAAGTATCATTAAAAACAATTAAAAAAAGCAACATGAAAAAGATCAATAAAATTATCGTAACAGCAGCAATCAGCTTATTGGCTGCTAATTATTCAACAGCACAAACAAAAAATATGCACGAATTAGAAATCATCAACCAGTTATCAACGCAATCGGCCGTTGTAAATATGCCGGTAACTAATTTATTAAATGCGCCTGGAAACGAAGCATTGAAAGCTTTCTTCTTTACGCCTGTTAAAAATAAAACCGCATTAAAGGGAAAGAAGATAGCCGTATTAGTTGCGGACGGCTTTGAAGAAATTGAATTAACCGGGCCGGTTTGGTATTTCAGGCAACTGGGAGCAGAGGTGGACATTGTAGCTCCTAAATTTGTTCCGGCTCCGGAAAGATATGGACTGGTATATCCTGAAATGTCAAAAACACACGTGATGGCTATTCAATATTTGCAACCAACGGGTTGGCTAAAATTTGACCGTACCGCAGACCAAATAAAAGTAAGTGATTACGATGCAGTATTTATTCCTGGTGGTGCATGGAATCCTGATAATCTTCGCAACGATAAAGATGTGATCAGATTCATCCAGGAATTTAATAAATCCGGGAAACTGATTGCCGCCATATGCCATGCGCCGGTAGTACTTGCATCTGCCGACATTCTTAAGGGAAGAAAAATAACCGGTTACTGGAATATACAGGTTGACCTGAAAAATGCAGGTGGAACTATAGTAGAAGCACCTGTTGTAACAGATGGAAACCTTGTTACCAGCAGGCATCCTATTGATGTGGCTGATTTTTCTAGGGCCGTGGAAACATGGTTGGTTAAGAATGCTTCGAAATAATAAACTATATTTATTCTATTGCAGCAGTTGTCATTTGACCTGCTGCAATATTTTGACTGAACAATTGAAAACTGACTTAGGTATTTTGTATTATTGATATTGAAGCAACACGAAATAAGTATGAAAGCATTGGTTATTGGAGCTACAGGGGCCACCGGTAAAGATTTGGTGAATATCCTGCTGCAGGATGCTTACTATACAGAAGTTGTAATATTTGTACGCCGGGCCAGCGGGGTAATCCATCCCAAATTAATAGAGATTATAACTGATTTTGATAAACTGGAAGAGGTGGCCGGACACATTAAGGGAGATGTATTATTTTCATGTCTCGGAACTACATTGAAAGCGGCAGGCTCAAAAGATAAGCAATGGAACATAGACTTTGAAATTCCTTCAAAATTTGCAGCAATGGCAAGGGGTAATGGAGTTCCCAAAATAGTGTTGCTATCTGCTTATGGCGCTTCTGCAACAAGCAAAGTATTTTATTCCTGTATAAAGGGTAAGCTGGAAGATAAAATCAACAGTCTTGCATTTGATCAATATATCATTTTCAGGCCGGGATTATTATTACGAAAGCATACTGACCGGATAGGGGAACGTATTACCTCAGTGTTGATAAAATTTCTAAATGGTTTAGGAATAATAAGAAAATTTCGCCCTTTACCCACTTCAACTCTTGCGGAAAAACTTGACCTTGCTCCTAAAATTTTTCCGGCAGGAAAACACGTTGTAGAGTTGGATAAAATTTTTAGTTTGTAGCGTTTGCACCAAAAACAAATTACCGGCTTTATTCTTGAAACTAAAAATATTGATTTTTAAACAACAATATACCTGTCAATCGCTTCAGGCCCATTATAAATAGGTTCGAAAATAATACAGGGAGGACAACAAACTAAATCTCTACATTTGCAGGGATTTTTTATGTCCCATTTTGTTTACATATTGCAAATCATGCCATACCACCTGGACACACAAAAAGAGTCTATTTTAAACAGACTCCTTTTGTACAAACAGCATAACTGTATCCTGGTTTCAGCTTTAACTTTTTACCCGCCGGGTAAAAGTTTATATGTGGTTGCCTGAACTATTTTAACGAACCGGGTAACACGGATAATTTAGTCCGGTTTTTTTACCTGTTGTACTTCTTCAATTCCTTCTTCGGTATATTTAAGGGTAATATAACCTTGTGCATCTTCTATGATCGCCTGGTAAGCTACACTCTTGTAAGCTTTTATTTCAATCGCATTGAATAATTGATAAGAAGCATATTGTGTTTTAATGGCCTTGCTGAATGCTCCGGGTAACTGCTCCATTGTGCAATCAGTGATCATATAGTTCATTTTACCTTTCAGTGTTAAACTGGCTTTGCCTTTGCGGCCGTTATTGATAAACGACACCCAACAATTAGCATCGCTTACCGTCCATTGAAGATCGGTAGCACCGGGAACCAGTGTTGAAAACTTAGCTGCAATTACCGGGTTGGCAGCAACGGCAGTTTTGCTGCTGTTATTTTCTTCTGCAGTGCTGATGGTAGTAGCTGGATAAACGGTTTTGATGGAAGTACTGGTATACATTTCCTGCGCAAAGATGCTGGTGGAACATACAATAGTAAGTAAGATTGTTGCCGCGATGGCTTTAGGTGATTGTGTCATGTTTGTATTTTTAAAGTTTGAAAAGGCAGGTGCTTTTATATGACATAAAATTAGCCTGTCACCCGGCCGGCGGCTGTAAGCATTGGTTCAAACACTATCAGTTTTGCGTCAAATTTGCTTTGAAACGTGCGCTGATGGCGTAATGCCGTACTGTTCCTTAAAACATTGACTAAAATAGGAAGGACTGCTAAAACCCACCTGGTAGGCTGCAGTAGAAATGTCCAGCCCGGAGGAAATCAGCTGGGCAGCCTTTTGTAAACGGTACTGTCGTATAAGATCGTTGGGGCTGATATTGAGTAAAGATTTTAATTTACGGTTGAGGGTACTCCGGCTCATTGCCATCACTTTACAGAGATAGTCAACGCCAAGTTCTGTATCATCCAGTTTGGCATCCATCTCCTGGTAAATCTGCAGCAGGAATGGATCTGTAACTGCATTTAATTGTTCCTGCGGTGCTAAAGCGGTTAATTGTGCCTGTAGCCATGCCCGTTGCTTTTGCTGCAATTGCAGCAGGTTGGCAATACGTAGTTCCAGTTCCTGCAGGTTAAAGGGTTTGGTAATATAATCATCGGCCCCGGTTTCCAATCCTTTTAACCGGGCATCATGGGCCGCTTTTGAAGTGAGTAAGATAAAGCCAATATGAGCGGTGCGGTTATCTGCTTTGCAAATGCGGCAAAGTTCAAAACCATCCCGCCCCGGCATCATTACATCACTGATCACCATATCCGGAAGCTCTTCTAATATAAGGCCCCAGGCCTTCAGTCCATCAGCAGCCTCTATAACGCGGTAATGCTGGCGCATGGTCTCCATTAAAAAAGAGCGCAGCTCATCATTATCTTCTACAAGCAGCAGTAACGGCAAATCCTGTTCAGCGGCGGCATCAACTTGTTGCTGAACAGGTGGATTGCTACCGACCAGTTGCACTACTTCAGCAGCAACAGTTTTTTTCATTGGTATAGAAACCGTAAAACGGGTAGGCCCGCCCGTTTTACTTTCCAGTTCAACAGAACCCTGCATCAGTTCGGTCAGTTCTTTTACCAGCGACAACCCGATACCCGTACCCCCGTAAGTGCGTATGGCGGAATCGTCAACCTGGTAAAACCGATTGAATATTTTTTGTTGCTGCTCTGCGGGTATACCCGCTCCGTTATCTTCTACCTGCAGTTGTATATTACCATCAGTGGACAAAAAAAGTGAAACGGAAACCATCCCGTCAACGGGTGTAAATTTTAGTGCATTGCTCAACAGGTTTGAAATTATTTTACCCCATTTGTCTTCGTCAAACATATAATATCCTTCTATACCATTGGCAGAAAAACGGAGCGTTATATTTTTTTCTTTGGCGCTGGCTTCAAAGGATTGCACACTATCCTGGGTAAACAATTTCAGTTCCCCGGTAGCTAATTTTAGTTTGAGTTGCCCGTCGTTCAATTTGGAAAAATCAAGGAACTCATTAATTAAACGTAATAACTGCTTTGAATTTCGTTGTGCCGTTTTAACAGTACTGATAGCTGCTGCAGAAAGCGAAGGATCCAGTTCCAGCTTTTCCAAAGGAGTAATGATAAGTGTAAGCGGTGTTCTGAATTCGTGGGTGATATTGCTGAAAAAGCGATCTTTTAATTCATCTACTTCTTTTAAACGCAGGGCTTCTCTTTTTTCGAAGGCCAGGTTTTGTTCTGTTTTTAACCGGCGTTCCCTAAAAACCAGGTACCATCTTATTAAACCCATTGCAATTAATATATAGATACACCAGGCCCACCAGGTAGCCCAAAAAGGCGGATGAATAATGATCCTGATCTCTTTAACAGTATCACTCCATAGCCCATTATTATCTGTAGCGTTTATGCGTAATGTATAGCTGCCCGGTCTCAGCGCCGCATAGCTGGCAATATTTGACGTACCGTTCTCTATCCAGCCTTTATCTGCACCCGTTAACTGGTAGCGGTATTTTATTTTTTGCGGCTGATTATACAGCAATGCTGCAAATTCAAAACGCAGGTCATTCTTTTCATAAGGCAATTCGATCAACGGTAAAGTACTCAACGACCCTTTTATAAAACTTCCGGGTATATTTATGTCCTGCGGTTCGTTGTTGATCTGCAGCCCGGTTAATACTACCGGCTCTGCGCCTGTTTTTTTTGTTACATTAAAATCAGCGGGATCAAAAATAGCATAACCGTCGAGGCCGCCAAAGGCCAGCCGGCCATCAGCAAAAGCAAATTTATGTGCCCTGTTAAATTCATTGCCCGGCAGGCCATCTGTTTTTTCAAATGCAGTAACCTGGCCATTTGTTTTATCCAGCCTGAAAATACCTTTGTTGGTACTACACCAGATTTTTCCCGCTTTGTCGGGCAAAATGCAATAAATAGTATTGTTGGGCAATCCATCTTCGGTGGTATAAATGCGTTGCAGGCCTTTTTGCAGGTCCCATAATATTAAACCGCCACCACGGCTACCGATCCAGAATTTATTTTTATCAACCGGGTCGGCACAAATTTCTGTCAGCGTCTCCGGCATGATACCATTGGCTAACTTACCGGCAAACCGGTTGATCCTTTTCGATCCCTGGTATTGCAGCAAACCATAGTTATCAGTAGCCATCCAGATATAACCGCCAATAAACTGAGCATCGGTCACATCGCTCATTTGGCCTTCTTTATACAACTGCAATTTTTCCGGAACAGCTGAAGCGATTTTCCAGCAATACCATGTGGTTGTTAAATAGTCATATGCCCACACCGCATCGCCAGGCATGGTGAGCATAGCAGTGTAAAAAGTACCTGCAGGAAAATGTGGCAACGAGCTAAGCTCTTTTGTATTGAACTGGTAAATTTTATCTTCACCTATCCAGTCCGAAGTAAAAAATAGATTTCCTTTTGAATCGATTGTTTGCCTGAAGGAAAATGAAGCTTCTGTATAGGTTTGCTTTTTTAAAATAGCGCCTTGCTTTACGCCAGCCTGGCCCAATATGTCTGCTGCAAAACCATCGTGGTAGCCATAGGATTCAAATGAAGATGCCTGCAGATCGATCTTTAATAAACCCTGTGCATTTACACTCAGCCACAACACATCCGAACGGTCGATGAACGCGGCAGTAATGCGTAATTCAGGATGAGCCGTGTTCTCCCATAACATTTTCAGTTCGCCATTGGCGTCGATCCTGAAAATGCGGCCGCTGTTTACAAAATAGGGCTGGCCTTTCGGATCCGACTGCAGGTCGCCGGTAAACGGGTATGCATTGGCTATTGATGACGGTGCCAGTGTTATGACCCTGCTGTTTTTTTTATCAATATCAAGTAAAATGATCTCATCATTACGTGCAATCGCCAAACGATTGCTGCCGAGATGAGCAATTAAAAGCTGCGGACCATTCGTAACCACCATTTCTTCAGGCGTTAGTTTTTTTACATTGGTAGTAAAAGGTATCCAATCAAATTTACGGCGGGCGGTATCACTTACCTGTACACCATTCTCGCTTACGAGGTAGAGTTTTCCCTCCGCCGATTCCACCAGAGCATTAATAGTATCCTGTTGCAACAATCCATTGGCCCTGGTTGCATAATGAATACGGCCGCTTTCGCTGTTCAACCAACCCATGCCTTTATGATCATCCATAAGGAACAGCCAGTTGATCTTATTTAGACCAACCCTGTCTGCCTGCCAACGGGCATGGGGAATTTTGTTTAACTGCTCCCTAACTGTATTGGGACTTGTTTTAAAAGTACGCAGGTTAAAATCACCAGTCAGTATGCTGCTGTAATATATACTGATGGTATTATTTTTAAGCCTGCCCATATTATTGATCACATTGGCAGGAATGCTGGTACTGTCTTTCGGATTGTGCCGGATATTCTTAAACCCTCTTCCGTCATAACGGGAAAGGCCATCAAGGGTAGACATCCATATAAAGCCATCATCATCCTGCACAATATTGCTGATGAAACTCTGCGGCAGGCCTTCTTCCACACCAAAATGTTGTTGATTAGTGAACAGCCGTTGTTGTGCAAACAATACTTGTGCTGTACCTAAAAAAAATAGTAGCAGGGATAGCCGTAATAGTTGAACCATAAAGGGATGACCGGCTTTATAGCCCATATTGAACAAGTTGGTTATTAGTATGCTAATGTATCAAATAATTCAGGAATAAAGCGGGTACATACAAAAGCCTTTAAAGCAACTGTAACAAAGTTCAGTGTTGGAGCAACGGGGTCGTCTCAATTTGTCTGCCTTATAAAGGCTAAAAAATAAGAAATACTATTATCTTTGCGCAACTTTTTATACATGAAGGTTTTAATCAAGCAAGCCAGGATCATTTCCCCCTCCTCTCCTTTTAACGGGCAAACTAAAGATATTTTAATAACCAATGGGATTATTTCGGCCATTGGCGATGCGATTACCGATACCGCCGACAAACTGATCGACCAGCAGGGATTATGCGTAAGCATTGGCTGGATGGATAGTTTTGCGTGCTTTGGTGACCCCGGTTATGAGTATAAGGAAACGCTGGAAAGCGGTGCCGCCGCAGCGGCAGCGGGAGGCTTTACCAATGTAATGGTATTGCCGAATACCAACCCGGTGGTACATAATAAATCGGGGGTGGAATATATAACGCAAAAATCAAAAGCCTTTGCCGTAACGATACATCCCATTGGAGCGGTTACCAAAAATGCCGAAGGTAAAGAGCTGGCCGAAATGTACGACATGCAGCAATCGGGTGCCATAGCTTTTGGAGACGGTACCAATCCCATCCAATCTGCCGGCATCGTACTAAAGGCATTGCAATATGTAAAGAGTTTTGACGGCACGGTGATACAGGTGCCCGAAGATAAAAGTATCGGTAGCAACGGGCTTATCAATGAAGGCATCATCTCTACACAACTGGGATTGCCCGGTAAGCCTACCATTGCCGAAGAAATATTGGTGGCCAGGGATATTAAACTGGCCCGGTATGCGGAGAGCAAACTGCATTTTACCGGTGTATCTTCTGCAAAAAGTATTGAATATATTAAAAGAGCAAAGGAAGGCGGTATACAGGTAAGCTGTTCCGTTACTCCTTACCATTTATTCTTTACAGATGAGGATATGAAGGAGTATGATACCAATTTAAAAGTAAATCCTCCCTTAAGAACAGCAAATGACAGGCTGGCTTTATTAAAAGCGATGGCCAACGGAACGATCGATTGCATCGCATCGCATCATTTTCCGCAAAACTGGGATAGCAAGACCTGCGAATTTGAATATGCCAAAGAAGGCATGATCGGCCTGGAAACTTTGTTTGGAGTGTTGGGAGTGGCAATGGTGAATGGTGAATGGTCAATTGAAAAAGCGGTGGAAATGCTTAGCGTACAACCGAGGAAGTTATTTGGGCTGGAAATTCCGGAAATAAAAGAAGGCGCTGCAGCCTGCATTACTTTATTTAATGCGGATACCGAATATGTTTTTGATGCCTCCATGATACGATCCAAATCAAAGAACTCACCTTTCATCGGTAAAACATTAAAAGGAAAAGTGATCGGTATCATCAATAAAGGAATACTTGAACTGAATCCTGCATGAAAAATATAACCGCTACGTATAAAGGATTAATTACAGGTGCTGCCATGATCGTATTGTGCCTGCTGGCTTATTTTATATGGCATATTCCTTTCAATACCAAAGAGCAATTAATTGTTTTTCCTGTGTATGCTGCAGGTATTGTATGGAGCCTTATTGTATTCAACAGGAATAACAAAGAAGACATCAAATTAAAAAGCTATTTCCAGGAAGGTTTTAAAACTTTTATTGTAGTCACCTTATTAATGGTGATCTATTCATTTGTATATTATAAACTGGATACGAGTTTTATCGATAGCACTATCGCCAGTAATAATGCGGCGCTTGTAAAAGAAGGTAATCATATGCCTGCCGAAATTGCTGAAAATGCGAAGCAGATGAAATCCATATTCCTGCCCATGGTGGTAGGGATTAATTTGTTTAAATACCTTATTATTGGGGTATTGATCACGGTGATCACCGGTGGTTTTTTAATTTCTCAAAAGAAAAACTGATATTTAACGCATGGACCTGTCGATTGTAATACCATTGTTCAATGAAGAAGAATCTTTGCCGGAGCTTTGTGCCTGGATTGAAAGAGTGATGCTGGCCAATAATTATTCTTACGAAGTAATTATGATCGATGATGGCAGTACCGATGATTCCTGGACAATAGTGGAGCAATTGAGTAATGGCAATCCCAATTTAAAAGGCATCAAGTTTCAACGCAATTATGGTAAAAGCGCTGCATTGAACGAAGGTTTTAAAGCAGCAAAAGGCGATGTGATCATTACCATGGATGCTGATATGCAGGATAGCCCGGATGAGATCCCCGAACTCCGCCGCATGATCATTGAAGACGGTTTTGATATGGTGAGTGGCTGGAAGAAAAAAAGATATGATAATACCTTAACCAAAAATATTCCGTCTAAATTATTCAATGCAGCTGCAAGACGAAGTTCAGGTATTAAGCTGCATGATTTTAACTGCGGCCTCAAATCGTATAAACGTAAAGTAGTAAGAAGTATTGAAGTATACGGCGAAATGCACCGCTATATTCCCATACTGGCCAAATGGTCGGGCTTTAGAAAGATCGGTGAAAAAGTAGTGGAACACCGCGCCAGGAAATATGGCGTAACAAAATTTGGCTGGGAACGTTTCATTAATGGATTTCTCGACCTGTTCTCTATCGTATTTGTAGGCAAGTTCGGTAAAAGGCCTATGCATTTTTTTGGCTTATGGGGTACTTTGAGTTTTCTATTCGGCTTTACGGTATTTACTTATTTAACCGTTTCCAAATTCTTTTTTGATAAAACGGGCTTAACACAACGGCCGCTTTTTTTCTTTGCCATTTTAGCCATGATCATTGGGGTACAATTATTTCTAGCTGGTTTTATTGGAGAACTGATCGCACGCAATTCGCCTGACCGCAACAATTATTTAATTGAAGCCAAAAAAGGATTGTAGCCGCTATGAAAGTGATCATCATAGGGCCCGCTCATCCATTGCGAGGTGGTGGTATGGCTACTTTTAATGAGCGACTGGCGAGGCAATTTCAAAACGAGGGACATCAAACCATCATCTATACTTTTTCCCTGCAATACCCTTCGTTCATGTTCCCGGGTACATCGCAATATTCCACCGAGCCTGCACCAACTGACCTTGATATAAGGGTCTGCATCAATTCCATCAATCCATTCAACTGGATACAAATGGGCAACCGCATTAAAAAAGAAAATGCGGATCTTATCGTGGTCAGGTATTGGTTACCGTTAATGGGCCCGGCATTGGGTACTATCTTGCGTCGTGTTAAAAAAAACAAGCATTCCAGGATTGTTTGCATTGCAGATAATGTGATCCCCCATGAAAAACGTTTTGGTGATAAACCATTTACCAGTTACTTTATTAAACCAATAGACGGGTTTATCATCATGAGCGAAAAAGTGATGGCCGACCTGCGTTTGTTCAGTGCAACAAAACCCGCTGCATTGGTAAAGCACCCGCTCTATGATAATTTTGGAGAACAAATAAGCAAGGCTGCAGCAAGAGCAAAACTAGGTATTGATCCCAATGAACAAGTATTATTGTTCTTTGGCTTCATAAGAAAATATAAAGGCCTGGATATTTTACTGGATGCCATGAAGATTTTAAAAGACCAGCAACAGCCTTTTAAATTACTGATCGCCGGCGAATTTTATGGCGATGAAAAAGTATACAGCGAACAAATAGCCAGGTTGGGTATACAAGAGCAATTGATTTTACACACTGGTTTTATTACCGACAGTGAAGTGAAATATTATCTCTGCGCTGCAGATGTAGTAGTACAACCTTATCGTAATGCTACGCAAAGCGGTGTTACTCCCCTCGCCTATCATTTTGAAAAGCCGATGATCGTTACCAATGTAGGTGGCTTACCATCACTGGTACCCGATAATAAGGCCGGGCTGGTGGCCGAACCCAATGCTGCAAGTATTGCTATAAAAATTATTGAATACTTTGATAAGGGCGAAAATTATTTTCTCCCTCATATCATTGAAGAAAAGAAAAAACTAAGCTGGTCAAAATTACTGGATGCCATTATGGATATTTCCGGGATCCGTCATACAACCATAACATGATATACCGTAGCAAAGCACCACTTCGTATTGGCCTTGCCGGTGGAGGCACGGATGTTAGTCCGTATAGCGACCTGTTTGGCGGAGCCGTATTAAATGCTGCTATCTCTCTTTATGCCCACGCGGTTATTGAGCCAATTGCCGAAAACAAAATAATTATTGAAGCGACTGACCGCAATGAACAACAGGAATTTGAATGCGGTACCATCCTGCCTTACAATGGTACGCTGGACCTTCATAAAGCGGTATGCAACCGCATACAAAAAGATCATTCGCTTTCCACAGGTTTTAAATTATCCAGTGTGGTGGATGCACCAGCAGGTTCGGGATTAGGAACATCTTCTACATTGGTAGTAGCATTGCTGGGCGCTTTTACCAAAATGTTGCAGTTATCGCTGGATAATTACCAGGTAGCGCAATACGCCTATGCTATTGAAAGAAATGACCTGCAATTGCCGGGTGGTAAACAGGACCAGTATGCAGCAAGTTTTGGCGGTATGAATTTTATGGAATTTTTTGCGGGCAATAAAGTTACCGTACAACCTTTGAAAATTGCTGCCGGACAATTGCAGGAACTGGAACAAAACCTGGTATTGTATTTCACTGATACGTCACGCGACAGTAATGCCATCATTACCGAACAAATGAATAATGTAACCAATAAAAACCTGCAAAGTATTGAGGCCATGCACCAGCTGAAAATGCAGGCTAAGATGATGAGGGAAGCATTATTATCGGGGCATATTGATGCGGTAGGCCCTATTTTGGATTATGGCTTTACCCATAAAAAACAAATGGCGCACAATATCAGCAATACTACTATAGAAAATATTTATGCCGCGGCGCAAAAAGCAGGTGCTTCGGGAGGAAAGATCAGTGGCGCCGGCGGCGGCGGCTTTATGATATTTTATTGCCCGGGCAATAGCCACAATGCGGTTATGGAAACGCTGAATAGTTTTGGTGGCGTTATAAAAGACTATCATTTTGTGAATGAAGGAATGGTAAGCCGGACGGAATAAATGTTCAATGATTAATATTCAACGCTCAATATTCAATGAAAAACGGAGTATTATCGGCCAGGTATTTTTAAAGGTCGGGAGACTCAGCAATCCGGGAATAAATGTTCAATGATTAATATTCAACGCTCAATATTCAATGAAAAACGGAGTATTAGCTACCAGGTATTTTTAATGATACAGATACTCAGCAATTCGGGAATAAATGTTCAATGATCAATATTCAACGCTCAATGTTCAATGAAAAATGGGGTATGATCTGCCAGGTATTTTTAATAGTACCGAGACTCAGCAATTCGGGAATAAATGTTCAATGACTAATATTCAACGCTCAATGTTCAATGAAAAACGGGGTATGATCTGCCAGGTATTTTTAATAGTACCGAGACTCAGCAATTCGGGAATAAATGTTCAATGACTAATATTTAACGCTCAATATTCAATGAAAAACAGAGTATTATCTGCCAGGTATTTTTAAAGGTCGGGAGACTCAGCAATTCGGGAATAAATGTTCAATGATTAATATTCAACGCTCAATATTCAATAAAAGGCAGTGAACTAATTGAGTAGATTTTCCTTTTAATAAGAGATATTCAAGGTAGAATGGTATGCATTTTCCATTGAACATTGAATATTGTGCCTTGAATATTGAATATTTTATAACGTACCTTTGCGCATATTTATTAGTTATGTCAAATAAGATAAAAGATATTATACAGGCTTCTATTGATACCAAACAAAAAGTATTGGAAAGCGAGGCGTTGATTCAAACAGTAAAAGACTGTGTACACGTAATCGTTACCGCGTTTAAAAACGGCAATAAAGTATTATTTTGCGGTAATGGCGGCAGCGCTTCTGATGCACAACATTTAGCAGCTGAATTCAGCGGTCGTTTTTATAAAGACCGTAATGCCTTACCTGCAGAAGCTTTGCATTGCAATACCAGTTATTTAACGGCTGTTGCCAACGATTATAGTTTTGATGTGATCTACAGCAGGCTGGTCCAGGGTATTGGCATCAAAGGCGATGTACTGGTGGGTTTATCTACTTCGGGTAACAGTAAAAATATTGTAGCAGCTTTTGAAGTGGCCCGGGAAAAAGGCATTACCACGATTGGTTTTACCGGCGAAAGCGGCGGTGTGCTCAAATCATTATCCGATTGGCTCATTAACATTCCTTCTTTTGATACACCCAGGATACAGGAAAGCCATATCATGCTGGGGCATATCATTTGCGAAATGGTGGAGGAAGAATATTTTGCCCCCTCCGCCCCCTGAAGGGGGAACCTGTAGTACGTATTTTTTAACGGCTCCTTATTATTGAACAGTTTAATTTAAAAATAAGTTATTATCCGAATTATTGCATACCGACTCTTTTACAAATGCCGCCAGTTCCCCCTTCAGGGGGCGGAGGGGGCAGAAACACTCTAATGATAACAGAAGCTATTATATTGGCCGGCGGCCTGGGAACAAGGTTACAACACGTTGTTAAGGATGTGCCCAAATGTATGGCGCCGGTGAATGGCATTCCTTTTATTGCTTATGTGATTGATCATTTACAGCGACAGGGTATTGAACGTTTTATTTTTTCCTTAGGTTATAAAAGTGAACAGGTAATTGATTTTGTAGATGTGCAGTATAAAAAACTGGATAAGGTTTTTATAATAGAGCCCGAACAGTTGGGTACGGGTGGTGCTATAAGAGAAGCCTGCAACGATGTAAAAAATGATCACGTAGTGATATTGAACGGTGATACTTTATTCAGGATTGATGTACAGGAATTAACCGATATTCATACCAAACAAAAAGCGGCCTGTACCCTTGCATTAAAACCAATGAAAAAATTTGACCGTTATGGTATTGTACAAACTGCAGTTAACGGCATAGTAACCGGTTTCAGGGAAAAGCTTTTTTGTGAAGAAGGACTGATAAATGGCGGCGTGTATGCCTTACAGGTAAAACATTTTTTAAATAACAGCAGCCCCGGTATTTTTTCCTTTGAAAAAGAGTACCTGGAAAAAAATATACATAGCAATAAACTGTACGGTTTTGCCTTTGATGATTATTTTATCGATATTGGTATCCCGGAAGATTATGAAAAGGCGCAGAGAGATGCGGTTAATTGGTTAATTAGTTAATTGGGGTTATTCACCTGATTCGTGTCGCTGGTTTTCACGCAAAGACGCGAAGTAAGCAAAGAAATTCGTGTAATCAGTGTTTTAAAATTCGTGTAATAAAAATGTCATTAAATCTAACTGCAATAGATAGTACCTGGACCTTATTCCTCGACCGTGATGGGGTGATCAACCAGGAGATACATCCTCAATACATCAATACCTGGGAGGAATTTAAATTTTACGATGGTGTAAAAGTAGCGATACAGCTCTTCACCCAAAAGTTCAACCGCATAATTGTAGTTACCAATCAACGGGGTGTTGCCAAGGGGTTGACCAAACTGGAAGACCTCTTACTCATTCACCGGAATATGTTACTGGAAGTGGAAAATGTAGGCGGAAAAATTGATGCCATTTATTACTGTGCCGAAATGGATAGTCCCAACCGCAAACCCAATCCCGGTATGGGGCTACAGGCGGCAAAAGATTTTGCAGATATTGATCTAAATAAAGCTATCATGGTAGGCAATACCTTAAGTGATATGCAATTCGGCCGCAACCTGGGCATTAAAACGGTTTTTCTAACTACCAACCGCCCCGACGTAGATACCAATGATGAACGCATTGATGCCGTGTATCCTTCGCTGATTGCTTTTGCACTGGAGTTGTAAGTTTCACGCAAAGCCGCAAAGGAAACAAAGACGCTAAGAAATTAGTGTAATTGCTGCTTTAAAATTCGTGTTATTAATAAGGTTTAGTTAAAGTTTTATTTCATACAATAATTTTGTACCCCCCGTGTTAAAAGGATTAATTAAATTTAAGGCATGAAGAAAGTCTGGGTCATCATTTTTTTATTGGGTATTGCTCAAATAACGACAGCGCAACGCATTAAAAAAGCGGACGCTAAATTTTTACAGATCAAAGAAGACAGTTTAAAGGATTATGCCGTTAAACTGATCAGTGCTATCAATTCGAGCGACAGGTTATTGGCCGACAGTTTTTTTACCCGTGTATTTGTACGGGCCTTGTTAACGCCTAACTCCTTCTACTACCCTTTCGATTCGCTGGAAACCATTTCACGGATATATGCTCCCGACAGTACATTCAAGATATTTACCTGGCAACTCGTGATCAACGATAACGTGATTCGCAAGCATGGCGTGATACAGATGCGTACCGACAATGGATCACTACGTTTTTATCCGCTCATTGATAAATCACCGGTCACCATTAACCAGGTAGATACCATCGGCAATAATAAAGGCTGGATCGGTGCCATTTATTATAACATCATTCAAAAAAGAAGTGCCAACCAGGATTATTATACCTTGCTGGGCTTTGATGAAAATAATATCCGCAGCAGCCGTAAGATCATTGAAGTATTGAATTTTAACAGCGGCGAACCATCCTTCGGCGGCCGTTATTTTAGTTTTGAAGAAGATAGTGTATTTAAGACTGCCATCGGGCGTTATATCATGGAATATAAAAAACAATCGGGGCCCAAACTGAATTATGATCCTGAAATGGATATGATCATTGTAGAGCACCTGGTATCAGAAAGCAATGAACCCAAAAAGAGATGGACCCTGGTGGGTGATGGCGATTATGAAGGGTTTAAATGGAAGAATGGCAAATGGGTGCATGTAGAAAAGATATTCAACCTGGTAACACCATTAGGCAAAGAGCCCGTACCCAACCCCGTTAGAGACGCTACCGGCAACCTGGATGAGACCAAATTAAAAGGCAACGAAGAAGATAGTACCACCGAGGAAAAACCCAAACCACCGGTAAAGCCTAAGAAAGTAACGCCTAAAAAGAAGGGTAAGGGAGAGTGAGGTGTATAGTTTAGGGTTTAGCGCACAGCATGCAAGGCAGGTTCCCATGGTCGGTATTTTTCCATCTATGGTCGGTGTCGACACCGACCATAGATGGAAGCAACAGGAGGACAGTAAATTATGTTTAAACTCTCTATACCAAAACCCTGCTTTGAAGGCTGGGAAAATATGCTGCCCAATGAACAGGGCCGGTACTGCAACAGCTGCGCTAAAACCGTAGTGGATTTTTCGGTGATGAGTGATGAGGCTGTGCAGCAATATTTTATCGCCCACTATGATCAAAAAATTTGCGGCCGTTTTAAAAATACCCAACTGCAGCGCATTATCATTGAACTGCCTCAAAATATATTTCGTATACAGCTCCCCTTCTGGAAAAGATTTTTAGTCGCTTTTTTAATTTGCTTTGGCGGAAGTTTTTTGGCGATCGATACTACGATGGCCGGTGTTAACTATGAGCAAAGGGAATCTATTGCTTCTTATAAAAAGGCGAAAGAAATAAAAGCTGATAAAAAGAAACCGGGGCATGGGAGAAAGAAAAAACACAAGCGATCAATAAAGTATCGTTCCTTATCGAACATTGATCTTAGTAAATTTCCAATAATGACACTCGGATATGCACCAATGCATCATGAGCCGCCACCGGTTTTCCCTTTTGATTCTACAAATTATGATTCGTTAAAACAACATGCAGATACAGGCAACAGCAGAATAAACATTGATACTGCACCAGGCGGGCGTAAAGAAAATCCTTTTCCAACAACACCAGATCCCGCTACCGTTTTTATTTTACCCGCTGTTTTGGCTTCACGCAATCCTTTCTCCAAAAAGAAAAAGCATGCTATTTTATGAAATGACAAATTCCCTGCATCATCTTTTCCATGGTCGGTGTCGACACCGACCATGGAAAAAAATATTTTATGAAATGATAAATTCCCTTTATCATCTATACCATTGTATATGTTTAAAATAACCATTCCAAAACCCTGCTTTGAAGGCTGGGAAAATATGCTGCCCAATGAACAGGGCCGGTACTTCCATGGTCGGTGTCGACACCGACCATGGAGAAGAGAAGTGATAAATTCCCTGGATCATCTATACCATTGTATATGTTTAAAATAACCATTCCAAAACCCTGCTTTGAAGGCTGGGAAAATATGCTGCCCAATGAACAGGGTCGCTTCTGCAACAGCTGTGCTAAAACCGTAGTGGATTTTTCGGTGATGAGTGATGAAGCGGTGCAGCAATACCTGGTTGTCAATTATGAAAAACAGGTCTGCGGCCATTTTAAAAACTCCCAGGTACAAAGAATTGTTATCGAACTTCCTCCCAACATTCTTCATGTAAGACTTCCCTTTTGGAAAAAATTTTTAGTTCTATCTCTCATTTGTTTTGGAACGGCGTTTTTATCGATCGATACTACTTTCGCCCGAACATCTTTTATCCAGGGTGAACCCATACACGATACGATTATAAAAAGCAAAACCATAAAAAAACATACCGGTATCAAAAATGATTCGCCCATAAAAAAGATTTTACCGCGGTTACGACCCGATGAAAAAGTGGATCGTAGAATGATGGATGGACTTATTGCCATTAAAGAAGTGCATCCGCCTGCATGCGATACCAGCCTGGCTGCAGATACCGCTGTATTGGTAAACAATAATATTCCAGTTCGTAAATCTAAAAAGAACCCGTTACCTGAACCGCCATCCCCTGGCAATAGTTTTATTTTACCTGCAGCCCTGTCTGTGCAAAACCCTTCTTCAAAAAAGAAAAAAGCATAAGATTTCTTTTCTCTATGGTCGATCCCTTTTTTTCTCCATGGTCGGTGGGACACCGACCATGGAGAAAAAAAGCATACCGTTTATGCAAATCCTTTTCCGTGGTCGGTGTCCCACCGACCACGAGAAAAAAGAAGCATCCCGTTTATGCAAATCCGCAGCGGTTGCATCTTTTAATAAACCCTTGTATGCTTAAAATTTCCATACCCAAACCCTGCCATGAAGATTGGGAAGCCATGACACCCAATACACAGGGCCGCCATTGCAACAGCTGCGTAAAAACAGTGGTTGATTTTACCGGTATGAGCGATGAAGAAGTGAAATATTTTTTCCTCCATAAAAAAGAAGACAAAGTTTGCGGCAGGTTCAAAGCCGAACAGGTACAACGTATTACCATACAATTGCCGGACAATATTTTTATAATGCCCATTCCTTTCTGGAAAAAATTTTTAGCGGCAAGTTTACTCGTATTCAGTACTACATTGTTTTCCTGCGATACCCGGCTTACAGGAGACGTGAGTACTACGCAGGAACAAACTTCAGTACCCAACGAGACAATCGTTGGTAAACTGGTTGCGCCTCCGGCTCCTCCGCCATTATTGGGTGATACGACAATTGCATTGCCGCAGGTATGTACAATGTCGCCCCATACAATCGTAGGTGTAATGGTGGTGCCGCCTATCACCGTAGAACAGGGCGAACCCATCATAAAAGGTGATGTGGATATCATTGATACCGTTCCCTATATTAAGCCGGTCAACCCTGATTCCGTTGATTTGATAATGGGCGACGCGAAGATGGTAATCGATTCCACGACAATAAAAAATCCGCCGAAAGCGGATACCGGTAACTGTGATAAGCAGATATTCTATTAAAATCTGACCTTGTCCAACCTGGAATTAATTTTTATAGCGCTTAATTTAACTACTCATAACATGTTTAACGCCGTTGCTTCCACCTCCACAGCCGATGGGGCTGCGTTACTGCACCGGCGCTACTTTCTATCCTTAAAAAAAATTATCGCCTAAGGGCGATTTTTTTTAATCCGCCTGCGGCGTACCGGATAGAAAGAGGCACCTTATGCAGTAAGTGGTGGAAATCGGAGTAAGGCAGCCTTCTACCCGATGTTTCGTTGGGATACCACAGCTTTACCGTATGGCCATACTAATTGATTACAACTTTCCTTAAAAAGATATTTTAGCGGCCTGTTTACTGGTATTCAACGCTACATTATTTTCCTGTAATACAAAACTACAAGGGAAACCCGTTAAACATATTTAATTGGCTTACTTAAAAATTAATAGCAGGAAGAAAATAAAATTTAAGCTACAAAAAGCGATTAATAGATGTTTTTATTCTATTATTACAACCATAACAGGTCAGCATTTATTTAATAAAATTTATACAACTATTTTCTACGTAAATTACCACACCCGTTTCGTATCAACATGAAAAAAGCAATCATAATCGGCGCAGGTCCTGCAGGTTTAACAGCAGCTTACGAATTATTAGAAAATACTGATATCATTCCCGTTATATTTGAAGCAGGTAACAGCATCGGAGGCATTTCTAAAACCGTAGTATATAAAGGCAACAGGATCGATATTGGCGGGCACCGTTTTTTTTCTAAAAGCAAAAGAGTAATGGACTGGTGGATTAAGATTTTACCTGTAGAAAATGATGGCAATGATGTTGTACTCTCCTATCAAAACAAACAAACTATTTTATCTCCGGAAGTAACAGCTGATAAAACTACTGATGACAGGATGCTGATCAGGAACCGGCTTTCGAGAATATTGTTCCTGGGGAAACTGTTTGATTATCCACTGAAAATAAATTTTGAGACAGCGAGAAAACTAGGTTTTTTACGCATTGTGAAGATCGGGTGCAGCTATATCTATGCTCATATATTCCCGGTAAAGAACGAAAAATCCTTGGAAGATTTTTTTATTAATCGTTTTGGGAGAGAACTGTACCATACTTTTTTTAAAGACTACACCGAAAAAGTATGGGGTTTACCCTGCACCAGCATTAGCAGTGATTGGGGCAGGCAGCGTATAAAGGAATTATCCTTGGCCAGTGCATTATGGAATGCTTTAAAAATAAAGGGAAAAGATAAACCCGGTATCGAACAGAAAAAAGTAAACAGCAGCCTGATCGAAAAATTTCTATACCCAAAATACGGACCGGGACAACTTTGGGAAAAAGTGGCCGGTATTATTCAATCACGTGGAGGAAGTATTCATTTTGAAAGCAAAGTAGAAAAGATAACGGTTGACAATAATAAAGTGGTAGCCATAACAGCAATCAATAAACAGGGTGAAGCGGTAGAGCATGCAGGTGATTATTTTTTTTCTACCATGCCGGTTGTAGACCTGGTTAATGGTATGGGAGCTATTGTTCCTGCTACAGTAAAAGATGTAGCCAATAAACTGGTGTACAGAGATTTTATCATGGTGGGCATTTTAGTTAAAGACCTTAAATTAAAAAACCCCGATCATTCTGCTGTTAAAGACAACTGGATCTACATCCAGGAAAAAAATGTTAAGCTGGGAAGATTGCAGATCTATAATAACTGGAGTCCCTATATGGTGAAAGATGAAAATACCACCTGGCTGGGACTTGAATATTTTTGTAATGAAGGGGATGAATTGTGGAACAGCGATGATGAAGCATTAAAAACACTGGCTGTAAATGAGATCGTAAAAATAAATATCATCCACAAAAAAGATTTTCTTGATGCCACGATAATACGCATGCCAAAAACATATCCTTCCTATGTTGGCGCCTATAATGAATTTGATAACATTATAACATTCACTGACAGTATTGAGAATTTATTTCTTATTGGCCGCAACGGCATGCACAAATACAACAACCAGGATCACTCAATGCTAACCGCAATGCAGGCAGTGGAAAATATACAAAATAATATTACCGCAAAAAAAAATATCTGGGAGATCAACACTGATGATACCTACCAGGAAAATTAATCGTTCAGCTTCAACACCGCCAAAAACGCTTCCTGCGGTACTTCCACATTACCGATCTGCTTCATTCTCTTCTTACCTTCTTTCTGTTTTTCCAACAGCTTACGTTTACGGCTGATATCACCACCATAACATTTTGCCGTTACATCCTTACGCATGGCGCTGATATTTTCTCTCGCAACTACTTTGGCGCCAATGGCGGCCTGAATCGCAATCTGGAATTGCTGCTTAGGTAATAATTCTTTTAATTTTTCGCAGAGCTTGCGACCAAATTCGTGTGCACGGCCACGATGGATCAATGCACTTAAGGCATCCACTTTTTCGCCGTTCAGTAAAATATCCATCTTTACAATATCACTGGCACGGTATTCTATCGGGTGATAATCAAATGATGCATAACCTCTCGTCATGCTTTTTAATTTATCATAAAAATCAAACACGATCTCCGTTAAGGGCATTTCAAAACTTAATTCTACCCTTGTAGGGGTTAAATAACTCTGGTGCGTTAAGATGCCGCGTTTATTAATGCATAGCGTCATGATATTACCAATATAATCCGGCTTGGTAATGATCTGCGCTTTAATAAATGGTTCGTCGATATGATCGATCCTGGTGGGATCGGGCATTTCGGTGGGATTGTTTATTCTGATCACCTCACCCTTAACCGTAGTCGCAATAAAACTTACGTTGGGTACGGTGGTAATTACCGTTTGATTGAACTCACGCTCCAAACGTTCCTGTATGATTTCCATATGCAGCATCCCTAAGAATCCGCAACGGAAACCGAAACCTAATGCCTGGGAAGTTTCCAGTTCAAAAGTCAGTGACGCATCATTCAGTTGTAATTTATCCATGCAATCCCGCAGCTCTTCAAAAGCATCTGTCTCTACAGGGAAGATACCGGCGAAAACCATTGGCTTCACATCCTGGAAACCCTGTATCGATTCGGAGGAACCGTTTACCGTAGTGGTAATGGTATCACCTACTTTTACTTCCTTGGCATTTTTAATACCGGTTATAATATAGCCCACATCCCCTGCCCTTACTTCATTTTTGGCTTCCATGCCCAGTTTTAAAATACCTACTTCATCGGCGCCATATTCCAGGCCGGTATTGCTGAATTTAATCTTGTCGTTCTTTTTAAGTGTACCATTAAAAATGCGGTAATACACAATGATACCGCGGAAGGAATTGTATACGCTGTCGAAGATCAATGCCTGTAATGGTGCATCTACATCACCAGATGGCGCCGGGATGCGTTCGATGATGGCGGTGAGGATCTCTTCGATACCGATACCGCTTTTACCGCTGGCCAGTAAAATGTCTTCGGGTTTGCAGCCGATCAGTTCCACTATCTGGTCGGTTACTTCCGGGATCATTGCCCCGTCCATATCAATTTTGTTGATCACGGGAATGATCTCTAAATTATTTTCGATGGCTAAATATAAATTGCTGATGGTTTGCGCCTGTATACCCTGCGATGCATCTACCAATAGCAAAGCGCCTTCGCAGGCGGCCAGTGCACGGCTCACTTCATAACTAAAATCCACGTGACCGGGCGTATCAATGAGGTTGAACACGTATTCCACGCCCTTCCATTTATAATTGATCTGTATCGCATGACTTTTAATGGTAATACCTTTTTCCCTTTCCAGGTCCATATCATCCAGTACCTGCGCCTGCATATCGCGTTCGCCAATGGTATGGGTAAATTCCAGCAGCCTGTCGGCAAGGGTACTTTTTCCGTGATCGATATGGGCAATGATGCAAAAATTTCTGATGTTCTTCATGTACGTGTTCCGCTTTTTTAAGAACGGCAAAAGTAGCTTAAAATAGTGGATTTTGAGCGGCGTTAGCGGAAATTGCGCATATATAACTGAATCGTTAATTACCGCAGCGGGGACTGCAAAATATTACTGCCTGCAGGAAAAAATGGCCTGTTTCGTGTGACAGCCGTATCTCCACATACACCCATGTTGCTGTAAATCAACCTGCCCATCCTATTATAAAAAAACCTGCTGTGACATGATATATTTGAAATAATATATTATACATTTAAAGCGTAGGTATCAGCATTTCAATCATAGCCGATTGGTAAAAGCCCGTTGTAAGCGCAGCAACCGATAGACAATTTGTTTTCCGGAAGACCGCGGTTATAAGGCCTATTGTTCATTTTAAAAATCAACCACCATGGAAGTACATTTTCGTTGGTCAGCTACTGCGTGTATGCGGGTACAGCTGGGCCTCAGCCAGCAACAGCTGGCCAACAGTTTGGGCATTTCCCGTTCTGCCCTGGCACTTGCCGAAACGGGGCGCCGGCCCATACCGGAAGCAGTACAACTGCTGTTACGCCAAATGATGGAGGTGGCAGCAACCATGCCGGCCACCGGTGCCGGTAATAAGCGGCGTTGTAAAAAAACAGGCGCCTTGCCCGGGCGTTCCAATAACAGGGTGCGTAACGCAGCCCGTTTATATACTGTCACTAAAAAACCATTTGTTACCGCACAGAGGTCAGTACCAGGCTGTTGCAAGCCGCCGGCGATGACGCGTTACGCTTCAGTCAGTACTTCTGTCAGCAATTTTAGCACGCATTTACTGCAGAGCCCTTTCGATTGCCGGGAATTGCTGAACACATCCGCCATAAAACAAAGCAGGATGCAGGGCTGGCTGGCCTACCTTGAACTGGAAGCCCGGGCCGCAGTCATAAGAGGAAAGGAATTAACTGCAGAGCTGCTCTATGTAAATACCCTGCTGCAACTCAACCAGGAACAGATCGAAAAATATCCCTTGTCGCCAGCTAAAAGAAAACTGGAGCACCGCAATGCCAAACTGCATTGCAGGAGATTAATATTGGAAGACCGGTTGGAACATTTTGATGCTACAGCAATGGTATTGAGAGAATATAATATCAACGTATTGGTTAAACAGCTGGAGTTGTTGGAACAATTGACCAGTGCTGTAGAAAAAATGAAAGTGGAATTGGAATATGTTGATATGCGCAGGTCGTTTTTATCTGTACAAAAAGATTTACGGAAAGGTAACGATGCTTATAAACAAATAACAATTGCCGATACCGATGTCGTTTCGTACCGGGCTGCGTAAGTTTCGTATATTTATGAGTTACCGGCAAGCTTAAACAGACCCAACACTTTATGACAGCAGATGAATTTGCAAAAGGTTTTTATTTGGAGCGTCAATTCCTTATTGACACATATTTTAATGCTAACAGTAAAACAGAGGTTTCTGATTTAATTCAATCACTTGATCTCAACGATAAAAAAACTGAAAGATTACGCCAAATTCTTAACGGTGCATTGCGAGATACTTTCTACACAATATTGTTAGGACTTGACGGCGAAGCAAGTATTGGTCATAATCAGATAATGTACAAACTATTTGACGAGGAAAATAACGAATTGACAGCGGGTGGAGAAATTGAAGTTTTTGCGTATGAGTACTTTCATAATAATAAGTTTGAGATTGACAAAGGTGACGCTGACTTTATTGCAACCTTACAGTATCTTCCAACTGAACAAGGCGGGCGACAAACTCCTGCATTCTCAGGTTATAGGCCACAGATAAAATTTGAATTTGCCGACATGCAAACATCCGGACAGCAAACATTCATTAATAGGAAAATCGTTTATCCCGGTGACACTGTTGAAGCTGAAATAAAAATTATATCAGTTGACTACTTCGCTGGACAATTAAAGGAGAAAATGAAGTTCGACTTTAGAGAAGGTTCAACGATTCTAGGGACAGGGCAAATTAAATACATTCTCAATGACAAGCTTCGACAAGCCAGCCGGTAACATGAGGTTTGGCAATATTGGGGCTGGACGTTGTTAGCTTCAACATTTTATCGCTATCAGCTTTTGTTCCGGCTGGACGTTCTTTGTTGATCTTTACTTCTTAACATCAACTTTTAATTATACATTTAACTGTAGTTCCGGGCGGACGTTTTTCAAAACCCCAACATCGCCAAGCCCTGGACGTTGGCTGCAATAAACCTTTATTATGCAAGTGAATTTTTTAGACTGGATTTTTAAGGCAGATGTTAATTCAACAGCAACTCTCTATTCTTCAATTGAAAGAGATATTGAGGAGATGTGGTGTTCTTATGATAGCTGCAGCCATTACCTAAAGTACAAGGATTCGGTTTTTCCACATCCTGTGTTGGATATTCTCATTAAGCTTGGAATAAATTACAATAAGGAAGTTAACATAATTGACCAGGGCAATGTCTCATCTGACAGAATATGGTATGAAACATGGTTTGACTTTAAAGGGGAAGTTTTATCTGGTCCAATTGGATGGGACAAATCTGTAGAAATTTCAGATGACTTCTCAATGTGTGTTGTCTATGTAGAGGAAAATGCACTAAGTCATTACTTTGGTAAAGAAAAACCTGTCGTTAGTCTGCACTTCATTGTCAAAGTCCCCTTATAGCATTGTTTTCCTTAAGACAAATTACTGCGGCCAACAAAAGGTTTGCCGCAAGGCTGGCAGACGGAACAACAATCATCAGTTGTACTACTATCAACTATTATCGGGCTTGACCGAATTCTATTTGGCTTTTAGTTGTTAACTTCAACTTCAGTTTTTTAATCAGCAGTGGTTGTGGACGGACGGAATACTAATGCCACTCCTGCACAAAGCCCTGCCCGTTAGCGGCAACCGCATTGAACACCCTGCTACTCTTTGACAGCCCTAGAATTTAATGCTTCCCCTCTTTACAATTAAAAATGCGTGAATGCCGCAATTCTTGTTATAATTATGTAACACTTGCTAAAAATAATAGACCGACCTTTATAGAGTAACAACTCTGTTGCATTTATAAAGTAACAATGAATAGAAGGAAGTTCATCGCCTTTGCAGGTGCTACCATTGTAGTAGCAGGCGGAGTATATTACTTATCAACTGACAAAAGCAATTTCGCCAGAGCGGATATTAAAGACGATTCATCCGGGAACATTCCCCTTAATGACGATGAGCGGGCAATTTTATACTTAGCCTCACTTGCCCCAAGCGGACATAATACACAGCCATGGTTTGTAAAATATATTGAACCTTACCATTGGATCATTGGCAACGATAAAAACAAATGGCTTTTAGGTGTTGATCCAACCCAACGGGAAACAGTGTTATCAATAGGTGCTTTTCTGCAAAATCTGGAATATGCTGCCAGTAAATCAGGTTATGCCTGTCAATTTACTTTGTTGGCAACTACCAATCAGGATGAAAATATGGTAGAAGTTAAATTGACCAACACTATGAATTCAATAAAATACGACATTCAAAAAATTAAAGAACGAAGAACAATACGGTCAAACTATTTGGGTGATATTTTAAAGAAAGAAGATATTGCTTACCTCGCAAACAATGAACCTGATTTCATCCACTACATTCCAAATTCATCAAAAGAACATCAATGGCTGAATGAACAAACTATTGAAGCAAACAGGACTCAGGCTTACCGTGATGATGCCGAAAAAGAACTGGCAGACTGGATACGCTTTTCAAGTAAGGATGCCAGAACTCATTGCGACGGGTTAACGATGGCAAGCATGGAAATAGAAGGCATCACAGCGTGGTATCTAAGAAATTTTTATGGAAAAGCCAATGTGATGAAAAATAGTTTCAGAGAAAAAAGTATTGACAGTGTAAAAAAGCAAGTTGCTAAATCGGCCGGTTGGTTGCTCATTACAAGCAAAGATAATTTAGTCGCAACATTGCTGGAAACGGGTAAACGGTTGCAAAGATTACTTTTAAAAATACGTGAAAGAAACATTGCCATTCACCCCATGACACAAATTTTGGAAGAAGCCGCAACTAAACAAATATTATATTCCTCCATCGGCATTAGCGACAACGTACAATTTATTTTACGTACAGGTTATGTAGCAAATTATCCTCAACCTGTTTCGCTAAGGCGGCCAATTGACCGGTTTATTAGAAAATAAAAAAACATTATCCGCCGTCACAATTGCCATAACATTTTTATGGGGAACAAAAACCTTAGCCGATTATAAATATTCTTTTACCCAAAAAAGGAACAGTAAATGAAACAGTTACTTACCTATTTCGGACTTGCTTACCTGATATCATGGACAATTTGGTTACCATTGTACGGACATATTTTTGGAATAAATAATTTACCTGTTTTACCCTTTCATCATGCGCTCGGGGGACTCGGGCCATTAATTGCTTCCTTTCTCACTACATGGATTTTCTTCAAAAAAGAGGGAGTAAAAAAATTGTTGGCAAAATGTTTTCAAATTAAGCCGCTGATATATTTAGCCATTGCTTTGTTCAGTCCTTTCATTTTGGCTTTTATTGCAATAGTAATAAGTTACTTTATCAATCAAACGCCGATAAAATTATCAGGCATGCTTACAACAAAAGAATTTCCTCAATTCAACCTGCTTACCTTTTTTATTTACAACCTGATATTTTTCGGTTTCGGCGAAGAGGTTGGCTGGCGTGGTTTTGCATTACCCCGCCTGCAAAATAAAATGAATGCATTAATTTCAAGTATTATACTCACCTTATTCTGGGCACTCTGGCATTTACCATTATTTACTTACAGGCCAGGGTATACAACAATGGATGCAGCAGGAATCTTTGGTTGGGTTTTTAGTTTATTAACAGGTAGCATTTTATTGACCTGGTTGTATAATTCATCAAGAGCAAGCATTTTAATTTGTGCCGTTTTTCATTCAACTATTGACATTGCATTTACAGCAGATATTACCGGCAAAAATATAATCAATTATATGGGTCTTTTAATTACCACCTGGGGTATTCTGACAATTATAATTTTAAAACCAAAAAACCTGGCGGAGAATGAAAGAGAGAGAATATTAGCCGCTAAGTAAAAAATAAATTGATATGAAACCAACTACAGCAAGAAATATACTCATCGCCTTATTATTATTTCTTGGCGTAAGTGCCATCGGTGGTGGTTTGTTATTAATCATTTCCCCATCAGGTAAATTGCTTGGCGGCTTGCCTTTATCCATTTTAGAACATTCTCCCTTTACCAATTTTCTTATTCCAGGTATTATTCTGTTACTCACTTTGGGCTTTTCTCCATGTCTTATATGTCTTGCATTAATAAAGAAATCCACAAATAGATTTGCAGAATATTTTAATTTTTTTAAGGACATGCATTGGGCCTGGTCATTCAGTATCTACATAGCATTTGCACTCATCATTTGGATACAGGTAGAAACAATATTTGTGCAAGGTACAGGTTGGTTGCAGACCTTTTACATACTATATGCCATACCAATTATTGTTTTTGCCATACTTCCACAAGTCAGAATTATCTACAAAAAATGAAATACAAAAAATTTATGATAATTACATTCTCAATAATAGGAGTATTGCTGCTTACCTTACTAATTGGCAGAATAAATTTGTCCATAAAATTCAGCAGAGAAGTAAATGAACTTTTTGCTCAATCCAAAAATATATCTGGCCAGGCATTTCATAAAAGCCAATTGGACAGTTTGCCAGAACCTGTGCAACGCTATTTCAACCACATTTTAAAAGAGGGACAACCATATATAAGTTATGCAAGAATTAGACACGATGGACAATTTAAAACAGGCCTTGACAAAAGTTGGATAAACATAAAAGGAGAACAATATGCAACAACAGGGAAACCAGGCTTTATTTGGAAAGGCACAACATCAATGTTTGTTGCCCGGGATATGTATATTTCAGACAAAGGCAGACTAATTGCTACGCTTTTTTCCGTATATAATGTTGCGGATGCAAAAGGAGAAAAATATAATGAAGGAGAACTACTTCGTTGGCTTGGAGAAAGTGTTTTATATCCGACAAATTTTTTACCCTACAATAGACTACAATGGGCACCAATTGATGTAAACACCGCAAAACTTACATTCAATTACAAGGGACTTTCCTTATTTTTTAAAATTACCTTTAACGACATTGGCGAAATAACCGAGATGGAAACAAACCGTTATATGGGCGACAAAGGCTTAGAAACCTGGGTTATCAAAGCTACAAATTACAAGCATTTGAATAATGTATTAATACCTACAGTCTTTGACGTTTTATGGCGATTAGACAAGGGCGATTTCAGTTATGCCAAATTTAATATTACAGAGGTTGAGTATGATAAACCTGAAAAATTCTAATCTTCCGACAAAAGCGGTATGCAGCTAACAGGCGGTTTGCCAATATGGCGAGGCAAGCCATATATTTTCAACTTTTTGTTCCCTATCAGCTGCAGTCCTGGCTTGACTTTTACTATTGAGTTTTAGTTATTATCTTTAACATTAGTAATTCTATTGCCAGCGGTTCCGGGCTGGACGTTTTTCAAATACCGCCACATCGCCAAGCCGTACCGTTAGCAGCAAGTTTTAATCAGCATCCGTTAAAAAATAAAAATCCATGATTACAAAAACTCTCTTCACTTTATCATTTTGCCTATTGGCGCTTATGTCCTTAGGGCAAAGTTTTCAAGGTGAAATTTTATATCAAAATAGTTACAAGAGCAAAATATCGAATGTTACAGATGAGCAATTCACTACCATGCTTGGCTCATCTCAGAAATTCTATATAAAGAATGGAAACTACAAATCTGTTACGAATGGCCAGCTTGTCTTATGGCAAACTTATATAAATAAAGACAATAAGCTTTATACAAAAATGTCCAATTCTGACACAATTTTTTGGACGGATGGAAGTTTAAACCTGGATGAAGTTCTAAAAGCTGAAGTAAACAAAGAAGTAGTCGAAGTATTAGGTTATAAATGTGATGAATTAGTATTAACATGTAAAAACGGAATACATAAGTTTTATTTTAGTAATAAATTGCATGTTGACTCAAAATTATTCATAAATCATAAATACGCCAATTGGTATGAATTTCTTTCACGAACAAATGCAATGCCTTTAAAATATACTGTTGACTATGGGCAATTTATTTTAGAAAGTGTTGCAACTGAAATAAAACAAATTCAATTAGATGACACGATTTTTGATTTGCCAAAGAATTCGAAAACAATTAAAAGCCCATATTAGTAATAAAACCTGCTGCTAACATTGGGTTTGGCAATATCGGGGCTGGACATTGTTAGCTTCAACGTTTTATTATTAATTTAGTTTCAGTTCCGGGCAGACGAATATAAAATTCCCCACCACCGGCAATACCTGCCCGTTGGTCATCATTTTACAGAAACACTCAAAACAAATGGACAAGCTTCTGACTTTCATTCGTTCATTAACAGCATTTTCTGACGAGAGCTGGGAATTGTTACAACCTGCATTATCAAAACGAGTGTTTAAGAAAAATGATTTTCTACTGAAAGAAAATGAGGTTTGCAAATCACTATATTACATTGAAAATGGTTATTGTAAAAGTTATTATGAAATTGACGGGGTTGCCAGGAACACGGGTTTTTTCTTTGAAAATGACATCGTAACAAATATCAGCAGTTTTGGCAGCGGGCAAAAATCTGAATTTAATATTGTTGCCAATGAACAATTAACAGTTATAGAATTTGACAAAGAAAAATTACTTGAAGCAGCCAAACAAACTACAGCAATAGAAACTTTAGGGCGTGATTGCATCCGTTTGTTTGCGACCAAACAAGAAACGTTTTCAATCTTGTTCAAACTTTATTCAGCGCAGGAGCGGTTGGAATTTTTAGAATCCAATTATCCCGGCATGATACAAAGAGTATCACTTTCACAATTAGCCTCTTTTCTTGGGGTAACCAGGGAAACATTAAGCCGAATACGAAGTCGCAGAGTTCACGAATGATTTTGTGACAATCGTCACAGCCGGTAATGAAGAAAACTTTTGACCTTTACCGAAACAAAACAAGTATTATGCAAAAGTTAAAAAAGATTAATTCAGAAACCAACATCCTGACCTGGTTTGAAATTCCTGTAACAGACACGAAAAGAGCGAAAGCGTTTTATGAAACCATTTTTGACATTGAGATGATGTATGGTGCGGATGGAAACGATGAAGCCATATTTTTTCCGTTCAATCCCAATGTTATTCAGGCAACATCGGGAAGAATAACCGGCGTTTTGACGAAAACAGAAAGAAACAACCCCTCAACAAATGGTACTGTGGTGTATATAAATGCAAGCCCAGGCATTCAAATGGTGATTGACAAAGTAGAAAACGCAGGTGGAAAAGTGATCGTTCCAAAGACGAAAATGCCCGCAGGATTTATTTCTGTTATCATTGACTCGGAAGGAAATAAAATCGGACTTCACGCAGAAGAATAAAACGAACGCCCAACAAAAGTATTTGCAAAAACAGGACTGGACATTGTAATATCTGCTATGTACTACTATCAGCAGTGGTTCGGACCCCGACGTTCAATGTTCAGCTTTTATTTTTATTGTCAACAATATATTTTCAATTGGGTATTTGTACCGGGCCGGGCATTCTTTGTTGAGTTTTGGTTCTTAACATCAACTTTTTATTATTAATTTAGCTTCAGTTCCGGGCAGACGCTTTTCAAAATCCCAACATCGCCAGGCCCTGAGCGTTATGTGCAATTAAAATTAGCCCTCTAAAATTTGCGGCATGAGTGTAGAAATAATTAATACCCCACTAAGTTTAAACATTTACGGCTTTTTCGGGGTTGCCGTAAATAAAGATTATGCAGGAACTGCATTCAAATTAATGGACAAAATGTGGCAGGTAGTAAAATCAAAAAAATTAAAGAATGAAGGTCGTAACATTTGGGTGTACGAGGAAGATCAAAAAGTATTCGCAGGTGTTGAACTTAACGACATTTTAAATCAGGATACCGGATTAGAGCAAAAGAGTATTACCTTATTAAAATATGCCTGTTACAAACATATTGGTGCATATAGTTTAATAAAGCAGGCGGGACAAAAAATGACAGATGAATTGCAGCGCAAAGGCTACGAATGTACCTTGCCATATATTGAAATCTATGGACATTGGACAAACGACGAAACAAAATTGGAGACTGAATTGCTGATGTGTTTAAAATAATTTAAACTGAACCGGGATTTTTCCCTTTTTTAGCGAGGTTTTTCACAGTCAATAGCTAAATACCTGTACTATATTGACTGATGAAAACGATCGAACTGAAAGCCTTTACACATAATAACCAATTGTGCCTGGGCATTTGTTTTACCCGCGATATTAAATTGAACAAAGCCATCCGGCAATTATTACCCGTACGCTGGACAAAAACCTATCAATGCTGGTACCTCCCATTCAATGCAGCCCATGTAGCTACTATGATGCAGCTGGCCAGCGCCGATACGATCATCGACAGCAGCGCCATCAGCAGTTATATGGCGAAGCAGGACCTGGTAACTACCTTACAAAAAATTGTTGCCAGTAAATCCTCACCCCCAGCCCTACCCGATAATTCGATATTACTGCATGTATTGTGCGCTGAAAATATACAGGCCCTGGAATTATTGATACAGCAACTGGTATTAAAGGCATACAGTCCTTCTACCATACGCACTTACCGCAATGAATTTTTGCAGCTGTTGCAATTATTACGGCAGCGACCCGTAAATGAACTTTCGCCTGCACAAATAAAAAAATACATGGTATATGCCATGGAAAAGCAGGGCATCAGTGAAAATACCGCCCACAGCCGTTTAAATGCATTGAAATTTTATTTTGAACAGGTACTGGGCCGCGACAAATTCTTTTGGGAAGTACCCCGTCCTAAGAAGCAGCAGCAGAACCCGCATTTTTTTAACCAGGACGAGATTGTACAGATCATTAAACATACAACCAACCTTAAACACAAGACCATGCTGATGCTGGCCTATGGTACCGGGATGCGGGTAAGCGAGGTAACGCATTTAAAAGTATGGCAGGTAGACAGCAAGCGCATGCAGGTGATCATTCAGCAGGCCAAGGGTAAGAAAGACCGCATCACTACACTAAGCCCGGTATTACTCGTAATGCTGCGGGAATATTTTACGGCGTTTACCCCTGCCCGCGATGGCTACCTGTTTTGCGGCCAGTACCCGGGCGAACCTTACAGCAGTCGTGCCCTGCAACTGGTGGTACAGGCGGCCAAACAAAAGGCCGGTATTTTAAAACCCGGCAGTGTACATGCGCTGCGCCATAGTTTTGCCACGCACCTGCTGGACCGGGGTACCGATGTAACCCTGATCATGAAGTTGCTGGGGCATAATGATATTAAGACCACGATGCGTTACCTGCATGTTACCAACCGGGATGTGTTGCAGATCATCAGTCCACTGGATCAGTTGAACCTGTAAACCCTAAAATTTTTATTGATTTTAACATTGTTATGTGGTAATTGTATAATATTTTAGTGTGCCTTATAAAAACCTTGCCTGTGAGTGAGAGAGGCGAAGCCGTAAAAAAAATAGCCGGTACCACACATTATAAAAAAAGCAACATTTCATTTACGAAGCCCCCTATCAGCCCAAAACCAGTTTCGTTTATTTTTTTAAACCCTTTACAACAAGTAATTTATAACTATTGCCGAAAGGCTGAAGTAAGGACAGGAAAAGGAAAACCTTCGTATATTTATAAGTTAGCAGCAATTATATCGAACAGTATATTAACTCAATGGAAACAATTGAACAACCAAGACGAATATTTAAGTACACAAGTTCAGAGATTGCCAAAATTGTTATTGCTAGCTCTTCTCTTAAGTTTTCTCAACCAGCAGCATTTAATGATCCATTTGATTGCGATGTAGACCTAATTGACTTTAGATTTAACTCTGAATCAGAATTGGACATTAAAATCCAAGCAGAAATTAAACTACTAAAAGAAAACTTTAAGAATGCTCCTGGATTCGCAGAATTGTCAAAAGATAAAACTTTTTGGGAAAGAGGATACAAAGAAACTCAAATGGGCAAAATTCAATCCTGCCGCATTTCTTGTTTCTCTTTATTAAATGATTCAATTCTAATGTGGTCGCATTATGCTGAGAAGCACTTTGGGATTTGTTTAGAGTTTGACAATTATGTTTCGCCAAGATTCGTAAACTTATCCGATGAAAACGACATTACTGAGGGTATAGTGGGTTACAGTGAATACGAAAGAATTAATTATATGAATAGTGATAGAAGATTTGCCATTTTTAAACTGTTTCTATCCAAAAGTAGTAGTTGGAGTCATGAGAAAGAATATCGAATGATTTTGGTTAATAACAAATCTGAGATTCAGAAATTTAATAACCCATTCTTAAAAGCAGTATACTTTGGTTTGAGAACATCTGACGAAGCAGTAAATGAAATCATTTCTTTATGTAAAACACAAGGATTTCAAAACTTGGAATTCTTCAAATGCAAAAAGGATAATCTTTCTATTACTTTCATAAAAATTTCAGCATAATAACTGCTGCTAACATGGGGTTTTATGCAAGTTGGACTTGACAAACTAAGCTTCAGCAAATTGCAAAGCCTGGCTTTAGTCCGGGCAAGACAAACATCGCCGAGCTTTTGTACTTAACTTCAATAAAATATTTTCAATCAGCAGCGGCCCGGGCGGACGGAATTCTATTTCCCAACCTGCATAAAGCCCTGTACGTTGGCTGCTATTTTAAACGACCATTTCAAACGACTAAGTAAACTATGACTGATAGATTAGACAGTATTTATTTTTATCAACCAGACAAACCAAGAGTTGACACGACTACTTTTTT